>JAESFH010000033.1_pt1 | contig 237133 bp, 215 predicted proteins | sample 9269381 | NCBI WGS metagenome assembly JAESFH01 (sample SAMN14504062, study PRJNA617094) | algae metagenome | isolation source: Aphanothece sp. CMT-3BRIN-NPC111 and co-occurring heterotrophs from well... | place: USA: Clark Mountains Wilderness, California | collected 2010-04-18
GGCTCTCTCCAGTCGCCTTTGAGGAAAAATTAAATACCGGATTTTGGGATAAAAGACCAACTATGAGCTTATATTCCAAGAAAGTAGAAACTTGAAAGAAATGGTCAACCTTATTTAGGCATATACAAAGAATCAAGCATCAAGAATCTAGCATCCAGAATCCAGACCTATCGTCCGAAATCGTCCTGAACTCTTACAATGTCATTTTCATCAGAGGGATTTTTCGCATCTGTGTGTTGCCATATTTCTGAAACCATTCCCCATCCATCCAATCCAACAAGACGATGGCGCTGACCTTGAGCAAGGCGAAGCACTTCGTTAACCTCTAATCGCTTCAATGGACCTTGCTGATCAGTATGACTTGTTACAACCCCTGCAGTTCCGGCCACAAGCTTCCATATCTCAGCTCTGCGGTGGTGATATTGCCAGGAAAGTCTTTTATTATTCTGCACCATCAGAATTTTAGGACTAAGTTTACCTCCACCTAATTTTAAAGAAGCGATATCAATTCCTGGAAAGAATTGTTTTCCAAACATCTCTGCCTGAGATTCATCTAAAACAAAAAAACCGCCCCACGGACGTGTAAAATCTTTGGAGACGATCTTAAAGCCGAGGCTCCGAATATGTTTTTCTACTGAGTTTAAAACATCGGATTTTTCTCCGACTAACGACAATGCTGCGTTCATGCTGATGTTAAAATATTGATAAAATTAAATGCCGGTAAAAAACCAGGCCATATGTGGTTATTTATTAATCCTCAAATAATACAGGGTTGGAAGTTTGATGCGCGAATTTATAGCTTATTCATCAATATCATAATGAATTCCACAAGCAACTCTAATCTTATCTAAAGTTTCCATTAAATCCAAAGAATCGGAATGTGTCATCATCGGGCTTTCTGTCAGTCCTGCTCTTAAACATTCATTTACATGGCGTGCTTCAAATTGGTACCCAAAACCTTCTTCACGATGTACTTCTACTAACTGAGCAGGCTCTTTGCCTATCGTTAATTGAATAGTAGACAATGCATTATGGAATCTGTTATGCATGTTAATTCGTCCTTTAGTTCCGGCAATCATGGCTTCAACAGGTGTATCGGCCCCGAAAGTTGATGTAAATACGCCAAGCGCTCCATTGTTGAATTTCATTGTTATAGCGCATTGCTCGTCCACCCCCGAAGAATACGGAGTCATGAGTGCTTGTATCGCTGTCGGTTTACCAAGGATCGACTGGGCTATAAATACAGGATAGATTCCAATATCTAACAATGATCCTCCGCCAAGCGCAGGATCATATAATCGTTGCGCATACGGTTCAGTAGCAAGGAAACCAAAATCAGCCTGAATTATTTTGATATCTCCAATCACGCCCTTATTAATCATACCTGTCACCTCCGCAAATTGTGGAAGAAACTTAGTCCAGAATGCTTCCATCAAAAATACTTTCTGTGCCCTGGCAAACTTTACCATTTCATTTACCTGCCTGTAGTTCAACCCAAAAGCTTTTTCACAGAGCACAGCTTTTTTATGAACAAGGCAAAGCATGGTATGCGCGTAGTGAAAGCCATGTGGTGTAGCAATATAAATGACATCAACATCTTCCCAAGATGCCAATGCTTCATAGGTATTGAAAAGCTTGGCTACGTTAAACTGTTTTTGAAAAGCTTCTCCCTTAATCTTATCTTTTGAAGCAATGGCAACAAGCTCTCCATCTTCAACAAGCTTAAGGTCTGCTGCAAATTTGTTCGCTATCTTTCCGCAGCCTAGTATCCCCCACCTGATTTTATTTTTCATCTGTGACATAAGAAAGGTGAAATTATAAAATGATCTCGGTTGAAAAAATCAGCAGTATATTGGAGCCGTTCTCCTATGAAGAAAGTTCGCGATTTTCAGTTTAAGCAATTTACAGTAGCACAAGGTAGTGCCACGCATAAGGTGGGAACCGATGGGGTGCTATTGGGTGCATGGGTAAATGTTGAAAATGTAAAATACATTTTAGACATCGGAACAGGTACAGGATTAATTGCACTGATGCTGGCCCAGCGGACAAATGATGATGCCGTGATTGAGGCTATTGAGATACAGGAAAACGATGTGCAGCAAGCACGACTGAATTTCGCTAACTCTCCATGGCGTAAGAGATTAGTTGTGCATCGTGAAGCAGTTCAGAATTTCTATTCCGATATTAAGTTTGATCTGATTGTAAGCAACCCTCCTTATTTTATAAACAGTGCGCTCCCACCTACTGCAGAAAGAGCTGCAGTAAGGCATACGCATGCTTTGTCTTTTGATGAATTACTGGATGCGGTAGCAAGACTACTCAATCCCTCTGGAAAATTTGCTGTCATACTTCCTTATCAGGAAGGGCAACATTTTAAAAACTTATCAGGGTTGAAAGGACTGCATTGCATCAGAGAGTGTGAATTCAGAGCCCGAACCGAAAAACCAATTGAACGTGTGCTGATGGAATTCTCATTCCAACAAAGTTTTAAATTGAAAGAAGAGCTTGTTCTATATAAAAAGGACGAAGTCTGGTCAGATGAATACAAGGCATTAACAAGAGAATTCTATTTGAAGATATAATGAGCGAACAACCTTTTCTATCCATTTCTGCATGCTCATTTGCTTATAGAGGAAACATTATCGCTGTTAATCAGCTGAATACGAGATTTAAATTACATGTTTAAACAAGTAATTTATTTTTTGCGTATACTTGCTATACATTAGAAACAATTAATCAGATATGAAAAAACTCAACGCATTTTTAGTATTGATGGCAATGGCTGCAACGGCTTTCGCGCAAACTTCATGGACAATCGACAAATCACATTCAAAAGTAGGATTCAGCATCCCGCATATGGGCGTTTCTGAAACGGAAGGTAAGTTCAATGAATTTGATGGTACAATTGTAAGCAAGACAGAAGACTTCAATGGTGCTGAAGTATCATTCACTGCAAAAACTACATCAATAGATACCGATAACGAAAGAAGAGACGGTCACTTAAAGTCGCCTGACTTTTTTGATGCTGAAAAATTCCCTGAAATCGCCTTTAAAGGAAACCTTGTAAAAGATGGTGGCAAGTATAAGCTTAAGGGAAACTTCACCATGCACGGTGTAACCAAGCCAGTTGAGTTTGATGTTACTTATGGAGGTTCAGTTAATACAGGAAAAGGTTATAAGGCCGGCTTCAAACTTAACGGACAAATCAACCGTCAGGATTACGGTTTAACATGGGCTAACAAAGTAGCTACAGGCGAACTTGTGGTTGGAGATACAGTCGACATTAACTGTAAGATCGAAGTTGATAAAAAAGCATAACGTCTGAAGCCCTGAATAAAGTCAGGGCTTCTTTTTTAAGTATGAAAAAAATAGAAGACGAGATTCAGCAAAAGAAATTTCAAAACGCCCACCAGAAAGCGTTAATCAATCTCATCTACACTTCTAACTGGCTACAAAACAAACAACAAGAACTGTTCAAATCTTTTGGCATCACAGGCCAACAATTTAATATACTCCGAATATTAAAAGGACAACACCCTAAAAGCATTTCTGCTACCGAGATCAAGTCAAGAATGCTTGACAGAAATTCAGATGTATCAAGGCTACTCGATAGACTTGAATTGAAAAAACTAATCTCTAAAAAAACATGTCCTTCTGATAAGAGGGCATCAGACATTCTCATTACAGAAGAAGGTCTTGAACTCTTAAAGCTTATTGATAAAAAGGAAAAGTCAATAAATCAAATACTGTCGCTTACTGATGAAGAGGCGCTTACATTGAGCGATTTGTTAGACAAAAGCAGAAGCTAATATTGTTTAACAAACGGCAGACGTAAAATCTGTAATGCAGCCTTACTCCTTCTGACTATCAATTCTTTACAAAAGTCGCTTTAATATAAGCGGTTAAACACTGAAAAAATAATTCTTCACATCTCATCTTTTTCTTACATCAGATAAGCTTTTTACATAGATTTAATAACTCAATTCAACCTAAATAAAGCTTATGATAAGACCATTACCCTCTGTAATGAGAAGTTATTTTCTACTTTTCATCGCACTCTCTCTCTTTTCCTCTCTAAATCTTTTTGCACAGCAACCCAAATTAAAGACCCAGGCCGATGACCCTGTTCAGCATGTAACAGGTCATAATAATTTGCGGAAGCTTTCTAAAATTTATGACCAACAATCAAGAGGCGCAAGCTCAAAACCAAAATCAGTTGGTGATGATGCACAGCAAAGAAGATTATACGAACTTCAATTGCTTCGCGATCCTGCTACCGGGCAAATCCCGGAAGGTATTCGCGAAAGAGAATTAGCATTTGCACAACAGATGCTCTCCCGGAATGCTAATGGAAGAAGTAACGCCCGCGTTATATCTGACTGGACGCCACGTGGTCCTTACAACGTTGGGGGTAGAACACGAGCATTAGCGATCGACCTTGACAATGAAAATGTCATTGTTGCCGGAGGTGTTTCCGGAGGGATGTGGAGATCAGAAGACGGAGGCCTTACCTGGAGAAAAGCTACCGGATCAAATGATCTTCAAAGCGTGACATCGGTTGTCCAGGATCCAAGACCCGGATTCAGAAATAACTGGTACTATTCAACAGGAGAACGCATTGGAAACTCCGCTTCAGCTGGAGGAGCTTTCTTTAGCGGAAATGGAATTTTCAAATCTACCGATAGCGGAAGAACATGGAACCTCTTACCTGCAATAGCAGACAATCAACCTCAGGTTAATACGCCTTATGATCTAATCTTTAGGCTAGCAGTTCATCCTACTACTGGCGATTTGTATGCTGCAACTTGGTGGGGTATACATCGTTCAACCAATGGTGGCCTTTCATTCGCGGAAGTTTTGCCAGGTGGAAGAGATAGCTGGACAGACGTATTGATTACACCAAGCGGTGTTCTCTACGCAACGTTCGATAGTTTTGGAAATCCTAATAAAGGAATCTTTAGATCAACGGATGGAACAACATGGACGAACATCACCCCCGCAGGATTTCCTGCAGCAGCTACAACAGTATGGGGAAGAACCGTTCTTGGATATACACCTTCTAATGAGAATATCGTTTATGCTTATGCCGACAACGGTATGAATAACGGAGGCGCCTACTTATGGCGTTATACACATGATGCTTCATCACCTTCATGGACAAATCTTTCGGCTAATCTTCCTGCCTTTGGCGGTAGCGTAGGTAATCTTAATACGCAAGGAGGTTACAACATGCTGGTAACAGTCCACCCTAGTAATCCAAATATTGTATTTCTGGCGGGCACAAATTTGTATCGTTCACCAAATGGCTTTACCGCACGTCCTGGCACTGCCTGGATTGGAGGATATTCACCTGCAAATAATGTAAGCGTTTATCCAAACCAGCATCCCGATCATCACGTTTTAACATTCTATCCTTCAAATCCATTGAAAGCTTTATCAGCCAACGATGGAGGTATTCACTACACAGATAATATCCTGGCATCAAATGCTGGTACTCTGCCAGTTGCATGGACGTCAAGAAATAATGGTTACTTGACAACACAGCCTTATGCAGTCTCTCTTATTCCAGATGGAACGCAAGAGTTTCTCATGGCGGGCTTCCAGGATAACGGAACTTGGTTTACCAATTCTACCAGTTTAACATCTCCATGGACAGAAGAATTTGGCGGAGACGGTTCCTACAATCTCTTTGCGGATGGAGGATTAACACGTTATGTTTCTTCTCAGTCAGGAAATATTTACAGGTTAAATTATGCGTCAGCGGATGCATCGTCTGATGATTATATTTCTTTTACAAGAATAACGCCAGCAGGTGCTGGGGGCTTCGCTTTCATTACGCCTTTTGTATTAGATCCGAATAATGATAACATCATGTATCTTCCAGCGGGCGGAAGAATCTGGAGAAACGATAACCTTGATGGTATTCCGCTCTTCAGCAATGGCCCTACCGCTGTTAATTGGAATAGTCTTGCCAATACACAAGTTCCTTCAGGGAATAATATCACTGCCTTAACAGTAGCGCGTAATCCTGCAAACAGACTTTACTACGGTACCAATACCGGACTTATTTATCGCGTAGACAATGCAAACATCGGTGATCAACCAAAGACCGATATTTCTACAGGGAAAGGTTTGCCAACCGGCAACATAAACTGTATTGCCGTTGATCCGACAAATGCAGATCGTGTATTTGCAGTGTTTTCAAATTATAACATTCTAAGTGTTTTCTATTCTGAGAACGGTGGTGGTTCATGGACCAATATTAGCGGTAACCTGGAGCAATCTCCTTCCGGAACAGGAAGCGGACCATCTGTGCGCTGGCTTGAAATTGAAGGTAACAACGATCGTTACTACGTAGGTACAAGCACAGGTTTATATTCCACAACTACTTTAAGTGGACCGTCTACTTCATGGACGCAGGAAGATCCTAATGGGATTGGCAATGTTGTCGTTCCAATGGTAAGAACACGTGAAGATGGTTTTGTTGCTGTAGCATCACATGGCAATGGACTTTACAGTGGCAAATTTGAAGTAACACCACTCCCGGAGCCTACCCTTAGCGTTGCAAACTTTATTGATGATTTTGAAGTGTTTGTTAACAGTCCAAATACCATTATTGATATCAGCAATGTCTTTAAGGATACAGATGGTGGTGAACTTACTTATTCAATTGTTAACACCAATCCATCGTTGATCACCGCTACTTTACAGGATAATCTTTTGATTCTTGATTATGCAGCTGATCAAACTGGAAAAGGATCAATAGGAATTATTGCAACCTCTGGTGGTGAATCAATTTCAGAAGCATTTACAGTAACCGTGCGTGATCTTGATTACGTGTTGTACAATCAAAATTACACGCCATTCAATACAAGGCCATCTCAACTCTTCACTGACTTTGGTGATCTTCTCGCACAGAGCGGCGATGACTTTGTAGTTCCTGAAGGTCAAACATGGAAAATAGAAAAAGTTTATGCACCAGGCGGTGTAAACGGTACCCCTGTTTTAAATGGTGCTCTTGTAGATGTTTATAGTGACAGCGTTGGCAAGCCTAATAAATTGGTGTATAGTAGTGGCGTTGTAGTTCCTGTTGGTGGTGCCGCAAATCTGGAATTAGTATTACCTACTCCAGCAAATCTTGATGGAGGAAAGTATTGGATTTCTGTTTATGTAAAACTTGCTTATGGAGCCGGCAACCAGTGGTTCTGGCAGACAACTCAAACCGTAACAGGAGCTGAAGCACAATTTAAAGATGAAGGAGATTTATTTGGTACTGGTGCAACGGATTGGACTGCTATGTCCACTGTATTCGGAGGTGCGCCTGTAGACATGATTTATACCCTGTTTGGTCAGGGTACCGGTATTCCAGCACCTGCTGCACCAACAAATCTTGACGTTCTTTTTAGTACAGAAACAAAATTCGACATGACATGGGCCGATAATTCTAATAATGAATTAGGATTTCTAATCGAACGATCGACCAATGGAACAACTTTTGAGAGACGGACAACGGTAGGACCAGATGTATCTGAATATTCAGACACTGATTTCTTTGACCCAACTTTAACCTATTACTATCGTGTTGCTGCAATTGGTTTAAGCGATACATCTGCTTATTCGAATATTGACAGCACCGCGATTATTGCAGATGCGCCAATTGCAAAGCCTGCTACATTTGTGTTCCCATCGTTCTTCATTGCAAACTGGACTTCTTCTGAAGGTGCCAAGCACTATGAGCTTGATGTGTCTGCCGATGGCTTTGTTACTTTCCTTACAGGATTTAACGGTCGCGTTGTAACCGGAAATGCGCAGTTGGTTTGGGGAACCAATGCTAGGTCAAATTATCAATATAGAGTAAGGGCCGTAAATGCTGGAGGAGAATCTGAGAACTCAAATGTCATTAACGTTTCAACTGTTAAAAACTTGAAGTTTGCTGCAGTTTGTTCCGATGACCCTGCAAGAACAAGACGTTGGAGAATTACAAATCCAAATGATTCTGATATTGAAGTAAGATGGGTTCTCTACGGCACGCGGCAAGACGGAACATTAGTAGCTCCTCCTGGCGACTCTTATTTTACCACAAATACTGTAAGAGGTTCAAATACCACGATTATAACATGGCGTGATGATAAATATCTGCCGCACCTTGTTGTTAAGAATTCTACTAATGCAAGATGCATTGGTGGAAGAGACATCGCAGCTGGACGTTCTGGATACGGAGATGAAGAAGTGGAGACAGATTCTCCGTTCATTATCGATGCATGGCCAAATCCTGCTAAAGAGAAGTTTAACATCATGATTGCCTCCCCGATCGATGAAGAAGTAGAAATCGAACTCTTCGGTGCAAAAGGCGATCTTAAATTCTCAACAAAAGCACAAAGCAATGTGATTGTTGAAATCGATGCGATTAACTATCCTTCAGGCATGTATATTCTTAAAGCAAAACAGCTGATGAACGAAAAAACGATCAAGCTTATTAAGGAATAATTATAGTTTGACTTTAACTCCTAACCTTAGAAAACCGCCTCATGGCGGTTTTCTTTTTTTATAATCATTCTCCTTAACAGCGTTTCTGCCCAGGTTAAAAAACCAACTATTGCTTATGACCGCGACAACTCCTCTCCTACAGTTTCCGCTGCCAGCCCTACCATAAATTGACATCCGTATTCCGAATAATTTGAAAGCATGGCTTGTACAAATGTCGATTTTGTTTCATCAGTGAAAACACCTGTGCCTTTCGTAAACTTTAATACGTTCGAGCAATATTTAAGAAAGTACTCCCGCTGAGCACCAATAGCTGCAAAGTCACATGATGGTCCATGTCCAACGTTGTAGGTACTGTATCCATTAAGAATCGGTTCGAAACGGTTAAGATTTGCAAGCCATCGAAGAATACTTCCATCTGCCATATAGCTATGGTTTTGATGATAAATAAAATCACCAAGAAATGCATGAGGTGAGTCATTGAGTAGCCAAATAGAATTTGCATCACAGTCACCACCGGAACCAAGATCGGCAACCGTAAGGCTAATGCCTCCTAATGTGATGGTGTCTCCGTCTCTCACAATTTGGTTTGGATAAATCCATTTGGAAATCCACTCTTTTCCGAACATCCCTGACCATTGCTGATGTTTAGATTCTTCAGTCTCTTTCATCAGGTCATATACGGACTGCAAGGCAATAATAGGAACATCGTCGTGAGCAAGATTAGCTGTGCCAGCCACATGATCAGGATGACCATGGGTTAATATAATGCCCAATAAAGGTTTATTAAGGTCTGCTATAAGTTTTTTAAACTCAATGCTATCGCTCATCGTCAGTGTAGTGTCAATGGCAATTATACCTTTAGGTGTTTCAATAGCAAATGCATTAACCTGTAACATTGGCTCCTTCGATTTGTAAGGATGAATGATTGTTTTCATTTTGAAAAATTTAGTGGACTATAGTATGTATAGTTCCAAACCTCATTACAGTTTAATATCTTTACAATAACTGTCAAAGTTGACAGGCCTGATTATATTTAATGCAATGATCATAAAAGGTAAAAACCTGGCTTATAAGCTCCATGGAAAAACTTATCACTGCGCCATGGATATCACTATGGATTATATTGGCGGAAAGTGGAAAAGTGTTGTTCTGTGGTATTTAAAGAAAGACAAACTTCGTTTTGCTGAAATCAAAAAACGTATCCCGGACATTACAGAAAAAATGTTAAGTATCCAATTAAAGGCATTGGAGGCGGATGGGTTAATCAAACGAAAAGTATATGGCACCAAGCCTCCTATTAAAGTTGAATATTCACTTACAGAATTTGGCCAGTCATTGATTCCATCATTGGATGCGATAGCAAAATGGGGAAGAACAATCGGGGAAGCTGAAGGAGAAATAATTGACGTCTAGTTCAGGTTAAATAGGCCACGTCTTACTGCTAAATCTTTCCGGAAAATGACTATCTTTTAAGCATGAGAATACTTTTTTCTTTATTGGTCTCTATCGCTATGCTAAGCACCAGCTGCGCGCAGCAAAAACAAAAGTTTATGGATGACTCTACGGCAGTTTTACCGGGTGTTGTAAGAGTAGTTGGCAAAATAAAAAACAAGAATGCCGATCAATTCGTACTGACAATCCAGGAAGTGATTGAATCAGGACAAGGGCTTATAAATGCACCTGCACCAGGACAGGATCTAACTGTAGGGTTTGATGCATCAATGAAAGAACTTGAAGTAGGCCAAACGATTAGAGCAGATATGAAAGAAAGAATGGGAGTTGATGCCTCCCAATCTTCTTATGTTATTATCCAATACAATAAATCACGCTAGATCTTTGATAACTCCTGCCGCACAAAGCTCATGAGTTCTTTAATATACGCTGTACTGAAATCAAACTTAATGTTAGCGGCCTGATAAATATCAGGAATTGATTTTAAGTATCCCAGTTTCAAAGCGTTCTGATATCCCTGTAAACCTTCCTGACGATTCTTTCTAAAATTTCTCCAGACCGCTACTGCACCAAGTTGCGCCATACCATATTCAATATAATAAAATGGCACTTCAAATAAGTGAAGCTGCTTATGCCATAAATAATCCTTTGTATGCTGTAAGCCGGACCAATCGGTAACAGTGTCTGTAAACTGATCGAAGATCTTGTTCCATTCACTCCTTCTTTCTTCGGTAGTATGATTTGGGTTTTCGTAAATCCAATGTTGGAACTTATCGATTGTAGCTACCCACGGAAGTGTTTCAATCAAATCCTCTAAATGCTCGTGTTTTGCTCTTTTCAAATCTTCCTGATTCGTAAAAAACTCATCCCAATGATCCATAGAGATTAGTTCCATAGACATCGATGCGAGTTCAGCCACTTCCGAAGGAGTAGATTTAAAATCATTCAGTTCAAGCTCTCGTGTTAGGAAATTATGGATAGCATGGCCACCTTCATGCATTATTGTTACCATATCACGTAAGGTGCTTGTAGCATTCATGAAAATGAATGGAACCCCAATTTCCGCTAGCGGATAATTATATCCTCCAGGAGCTTTTCCTATTCTTGATTCAAGGTCCAGGTGGCCCATCTCTTTCATAATGGAAAGACACTGACCAAGAAAGGGATCGAGCTTTTGAAAAACCTGTATTGTTTTTTCTGTTAACTCCTTACCATCCGTAAAAGGCTTCAATGCATCACGACCTTCCGCGTCAACCGCCTTATCCCATGGACGAAGCTTATCAACGTTGAGACTACGCTTTCTTTCTTTTGCGAACTCATCCAGTAAAGGAACAACTTCACGCTGTATGGCTTGATGAAAATTAAAACAGTCCTGAGGGGTATAGTCAAATCGTCCCAGCGACTTAAACATATAATCTCTAAAATTCTTAAAGCCTGCGTTTACAGCTACCTGATGGCGGAGTTTTATAAGCTTTGTGAAAAGCTCGTCGAGTTGGTCTTTGTCTTTTAATCTTCTTTCGGTGAGCTTGTAATAAACTTCTTCGCGCTTCTTGCGATCAGTTGACATCAGAAAGACAGAAGCTTGTTGCAGCGTTAATTCTTTCCCGTCAACATTCACAGTCATGGCACCAGAGATCTGCGCATACTTCTGAGATTCAGTACTAATCTCCGTATACAATGGAACGTTCTCCTCTCGAAAAATCTCTATTTCCTTTTTCAGATTCCGGATAAGAATATCATAACCTTCTTGCTTTGATAATTCGTTGAGGTACTCAGATGCTGCTGCCTTTTTATTTAGCTGATCTGAAACAGGCGCAATTTGTGGCTGAATGTTTTGAATGAAGTCCTGATAAGTATTTAAATATTCTTTATTCTCGGTGTAGCTGGTCATTCTAATGTAACGCCACGCTAAATCTTCCGAAATCACAGCTTCTAATTCACTGCGATCGAGAAACCACTTTTTTAAATCCTGTAAAGAATTAATATTTCTTTCTAGTAAGTTATCCAGATACGGCTTTATCACTTCCCACGAAGTAACTTTAAAATCTTCTGGTAAGAATTTGCGGACGGGCCGCTTAATTGTTTCTACACTTAAGTTCATATTGCTTTTGCTGATGCGGCAAAATAGGCAAAATGAACGCGACTTCGCAACCTACAGTATCGTTAAATGCCTTTGCTCTGGTACTGTTAATGTTAAAGACGCTGTAAATACTGACCATACATTTGGAGAAGGCGTTCCATCTTTAAATAAAATGAGCAGCTCCGTAAACACGGATGCTTCCAGGTTGAAAGCAGAAAGTACTTGCTTGATAAATACAACTTCGTTTTCATCAACTACGCCGTCGGCAAACAAAAGCCTCATCAAGTCATATAACAAATTCATTCTGTTAATGATGGAATCAGGAATAAATACTTCGAAGGGTGTAATGTCCTCTAAAAGTTCTTCAATTTGCCAGTCTTTAAGATTTCTCTGATGCCCGATACTATACAAGATAGTCCTTTCACTATTTGAAAGGTGTCCATCAACTGAGGCAAGGCAAATTAAGTTTCGAAGATAATTTTTACGAAAGCTTAATTTTTGATGTTCAAAGAAACTTGTCATTCAGGTAGTTTTTAATTGCATTCCTTACATGGCAAAACCAACTCCAGATTGCCTCTTAGGGCTAAATCATCAGAGTTAAGCATCTTATGGTAATAATTAGTTGGTTTTTCTTACGTATGACCAATGAAAGTTCTGAAACCTATAACCCTGTTAACGTCCAGCTTTCTTAAACTGGGAAATACTATTCCATTTCGGTTATTAATTGGCAACATCGTTTAGGATCACGCCTTTGATACGTAAATTGATCAAATGAATTTCTCCCTACTCCTCCTGGCACAAATCGGGTTCACCGCATTAACTGTTATTTATTTCAGCCTTTTTTTCCGAGAGGTGAAAAAAGGTATAGCGAAAACAATTTGGGATGCCGATCGAAAAAAGACATTTGCTAATAGCATCACTGCCGGCATTATAGTATGGTTTCTATTTATCGCGTTCTGGTCTTTGACAGGAATCATGTCGGATTTCTCATTGTTTCCTTTCAACTTCGTGCCCGTTATTACTGTTCCACTCATTATGGCGATCACGCTTACCTTTTCAAGATCATTTACGGAAGTCTTAAAACACATTCCACAAGTAACAATTATCAAACTTCAAAGCTTTCGCTTTTTCGTAGAAATATTCTTGTGGATTCTCTTCATTGATCAAATTATCCCCGTGCAAATGACAGTTGAAGGAAGGAACTTTGATATTCTTGCAGGTATTACTTCACCAGGAGTTGCATGGCTGATGCTACACAGTAAAATTTCAAAAACGATATTGGTGGTTTGGAATATCACAGGGTTAATATTGTTGATCAATATTGTTTTAATAGCTGTGCTTTCAACACCAAGTCCCATCCGTACTTTCATGAATGAACCTGCAAATACGATAGTCACTCACATCCCTGTATCGCTGTTACCTGGAATGCTTGTACCTCTGGCATATATGCTGCATTTCTTCTCTTTGAGACAGTTGCTGGTGAAACCGGTTTGAGGAGGAATGCTCACTAAACAATCATTCAAATGATCTATGCTGTTTTCAGGAGATATCTATTAAATGATGTCGACCTGATCCAAGTCCTTATTGCATTATTAGTTACTGGAGGTGCTCTTAGCACTTTTCTTTTAATTGATTTTTGCTATAAGAAAATTAAGAAGAAGAAATCTACTAACGTGATAATCACGAATGACCAAAGTGAATAAAGCAATCAAACGACAGGACTATTGTTCCTTAAATTTGGATACAAATCTCGGATGATTAATACCTTTTATTATCTTCACACGCCACAATTAAAATCAACATGAAAAAACTACTGTTTTTTGTCAGCATTCTAACAATAACCATCTCTTGTAAAGTGACCAGTGAAGTAAAAACAATTGGCTCAATTGAACGATTAGATCCTTCACTTGATGCCCTCGTAGATCAGGATGCAAAACTTGAAATCCTTGCTGAAGGATATGAATGGAGTGAAGGACCTGTATGGGTAGAATCACAGAAAATGTTATTGTTTTCGGATGTTCCAAAAAATACAATCTATAAATGGACTGAAAAAGATGGCGCGCAAGTTTACCTGACACCTTCAGGGTATACAGGATCAGAACCTTCTCAAAGTAAAGAGCCAGGATCGAACGGCCTTACCCTGGACAATGCTGGCCGTCTCGTACTATGCCAGCACGGTGATAGAAGGGTTGCGCGTATGGATGCTCCGCTTGATGCCCCCAAACCGATATTCATTACCCTTGCAGATAATTATGAGGGGAAAAAATTAAGTAGCCCAAACGATGTAGCCTTCCGTAAGAATGGGGAATTCTTTTTTACTGATCCTCCATACGGTTTGCCAAAACAACAAGATGATTCAACAAAAGAAACACCTTTCAATGGAGTGTATAGGGTAACCGTTAGCGGAGAAGTAAAGCTGTTAGTAGATTCGCTTACACGTCCTAATGGAATTGCTTTCACCCCTGACGAAAAAACTTTTATCGTTGCAAACTCCGATCCTGACAAAGCAATTTGGTATGCGTTTGATTTGCAAGAGGATTCTGTTGTCAATCAAAGGATTTTCTTTGATGCCACTCCCGCATCCAAAGCTGGCGAAAAAGGACTACCGGATGGCTTCCGAATTGATAAACAAGGGAACATGTTTGCAAGTGGTCCTGGTGGAATTTGGATCTTCAATAAAGAGGGAAAAGTAATTGGCAAGATAAAGGTACCAGAGGCTACTGCTAATTGTGCACTTGCTGACGATGATAAAACACTTTACCTCACCTCTGACATGTATTTAATTAGAGTGAAGTTAAGGAAGTAGAAGTAGATGCTTGATGCTCGATACCGGATGCTGGAAAATCGAACTCGAAATTAGAACTGAAAATTGAAATTAGGAAGTAGAGATTTAGCATGCACTTACTTATAGAAATTGTTGGATGGATTGGTTCCATTGCTGTATTGATTGCATATGGATTCAATAGTTATCAGAAATTGAGATCCGATTCACCCTGGTTCTATTTTTTAAATTTACTTGGGGGATTATGCCTTGTGATATATACTATTTATAAAGGAGCCTTTGCCAGCGCCTTTGTTAATGTAATTTGGGTTCTGATAGCTGCAATTGCCATCGGCAAGCTTTTTATTAAACAATCTGAGCACAAAGCGCACTAAGAAACTTTGGAAGCGGCACAGCAAAACATCAAAATCCAAAGGTGGGTTTTAGTCCTCTCAGTTACATTGCTGTTTGGCAAACTTGCTGCCTACTATCTTACAAATTCAATTGCAATTCTTACAGATGCCCTTGAAGCAATTGTCAACGTGGTTGCAGGTGTTTTAGGTTTATATAGTTTGACGGTCTCTGCGAAACCAAGGGACACTGATCATCCCTATGGTCATGGCAAAATAGAATTTATATCAGCTGCAGCAGAAGGTTTGATGATCATTGTAGCTGGGATTTTGATTGTGATAGAGGCCGTCAGACAATTTATTGAACCACATCCACTAGAAAAACTTGACATCGGTATGTTACTGATCGGCATTACCGCCATAGCTAACTATGCTATGGGTGCAGTCTGCCTTCGTACTGGTAAAAAGAATAATTCACTTGCCCTTATTGCCAGTGGCAAACATCTCCATTCCGACACTTATTCAACGATAGGCATACTGGCAGGTTTGCTCCTCATTTACTTCACTGGCGTTTTATGGCTCGACAGTGCTGTCGCCATTCTGTTTAGTGTTTTTATTCTCTACACTGGATTTACAATTATAAGATCATCGCTGGCTGGGATAATGGATGAAAGTGACAGAGCACTACTACAGCAACTTGTTGAAGTACTCAATGCCAACAGAAGTAAGAACTGGGTGGATCTTCACAATCTCAGGATCATAAAATATGGCAGCACTTTGCACGTTGACTGCCATCTCACTGTACCCTGGTATCTCAACGTACATGAAGCACATGATGAAGTAGAAAAACTAGGTGAAATAGTGAAAAACAGGTTCGACCATAGCATTGAACTTTTTGTACATGCGGATGGATGCTTGCCTATCTCCTGCCCTATCTGCATCAAAAATGATTGCCCTGTGCGCCATCACGCTTTGAAACGGAGAATTGAATGGACTGTACAGAATGTACAAATGGATAAAAAACATGAGGTAAATACATAACTTTACGAGATTACTTTATTCGCAATGCGCCTTATCATTCTGCTGCCGTGCTTAATTATCTTTATAAGTCCAACTTATAGTCAGCTTATATTGAAACTCCAGCCTGAAACCAAAACTCTTTCTGACCGAACATTTAATATTATCGAAGTAATTGATCATAGAAAAGATACAATGAACATTGGTCTTGTGCATGTAGGCATTAGAAATAAAATTACTGTAGCAAATCTTCAAGGAGGAATTGAGAAAAGTATTTTCAATTATATCAATGGCTCCTATGGTACTGTTGATAATGCTGATTCCATAGTGATGGTAATTAAGGAATTTAAAATTTTTGAGAATACATCCCAAACTACAAGTGATTATGCAACATTTAAAGCCTTTTACGAATTCTATCAATTCCAAAAAGGAGACTTCTCTTTAGTGTTTAATACTTCCCATAACATGGAACAAAAATATTATGCTGTAAAAGGAAAGCATGTTGACAACATCAAGACTTCAATTGATAAGGCGTTGCGTGAATTAAATGCTTCGCCGCGAGAAGGGAAAGGATTAATAAGCTACAATGAAAAAACAAATGAGGTTGGCTTTCCCATACTTTATTCTGATAAGCTAGTCAAGGGAATTTACAAATCTCTTGAAGAATTTTTAAACAATAATCCTTCTGTAAAAAATGCTTTTGAAGTAAGACGTAAAGCTCATTCTTCGAGAGTGTGGCTAGGAACAGTTGAAAACAAACCGTATTATCTAGATGAAAATGGAAAACACGTAAGGATTGAAGAATATGTTTGGGGATTTTGTGATGGTGAAAAAGCTTACATTCATCTTGACCGAGAGTATTTTGAATTGCTTATCAAGAAAAAGGCCGTCCATTTTTTTGGATATACTTCTTTATCAGAAAAAACAAATGGGTTTATAGGTGGTGTAATGGGATCGCTGCCACTGGACGAGCTCTACCGACTTGACCTTAAAACCGGCTTGGTATTCAAAGTCAATTAGCCATTAACCTATCTCAATAACAACATCATCTGTTAATGGATGGCCTACACAGGTTAGCACATAACCTTCTGCACGCTCTGATGCTGAAAGCCCTTCCTCTTCATCAAGTTTAACTTTTCCTGAAAGTGCTTTGCCACGACACGCAGTGCATAAACCACTTTGACATGAATAAGGCAAATCGATACCCTGATCCAATGCGGTTTCAAGAATCGATTTATTTGGAGGAACAACAACTTTAAATTCCTGCCCATCATAACGAATTGTTACTTCTCTTTCCTGAAGTGCTCCCGATGTTGCAGGCGCCTCTTCCTTCTTATCGATAGTTCCCTGAACAAAACTTTCTTTAAATATTTTTTCCTTTGGTATTGATCTAAGTTCCAGCAACGATTCGACATTTTTCATCATTCCCTCTGGCCCGCACATTAAATATGTCGTTTTCTCAACGCCCCAATCCGGAATTCTTTCAAACAACTTTGTAAGCATTTCGTGATTGAGAAGCCCAGAGTAACCTTGCCAGTTCATTGGTGCATTATCCAAGGCGTGAATGACATGCAACCGTCCCTCATATTTTGTTTCCCACTTGTCAAGCTCATTCTTAAAAATGATGCTATCAATATCCCTGTTACCATAAAGTAGGGAAACTATGCTTTCCGGTTCTTGAGTCAGAATACTCTTAATGATCGACATCATTGGTGTAATACCTGAACCACCAGCGAACATAATGATATGGCGTTTCCGATCTTTATTGTATTCGGTGGTGAACTGACCCATCGGTTCCATAATCTTAACCTTTGTCCCCTTTTTGAGGTTGTCAGGCAACCAGTTCGACATCAATCCTTTCTCAACACGTTTCACAGTAACTGCCAAATCTGGATCTGTGAATGGTGATGTGCACAGAGAATAAGCTCTTCTTACCTCTTTACCTCCTATTGATACAATCAAAGTCAAAAACTGTCCTGATTTATAACTGATTTTTTCACCGGCAGGCTGTTCAAACACAATCGATATAGCATCCTTAGTTTCCTGGATAATATCCTTAACGGTAAGATCATAGTACCTCGGGCCGCTATGTGACTCCTCTTTCTTTTCCTTTTTCTCCGATTTTTTAAAAAAACCAAACGCCATGATTACGCTATTTACAGTACAATTATCGGTTCGAATTTACTTCCAAGTTTTTGGTTTGCAAGTCTTAATTCATCCTTGTGAAATCATAATCTTTAAATATCCATATAACCAACTTTATACCTGGCTTGTTTCACTACCGTGAACGGTAAAGATGGCTTAAATGCTCTTGAAGCAATGATAAATCAAGAAAAAGCCGCAACTGCTTAATCTTCTATTACTTAAAGGTGACTGGAATAGCGTTGATTTTTTGGTCAATGACTGGTTTGCCATTAATTTTACACTTTAACATCCAACCTGTGCAATTAAATACGCTGAATGCCATATCACCCATAGATGGTCGATATTTTGAATCTGTAAAAAATCTCTCTGCTTACTTTTCAGAATTTGGGCTGATACGCTACCGGGTTCAGGTGGAAGTTGAATACCTGCTTTCGCTCTCTGCCGTTCTGCCGGAACTCACGGATTTTCCTGGCTACAAGATTGGAGAAGTCCGCAAGATCTATAAACAATTTACTGAGGCAGATGCCAAGGAAATTAAAGAAATAGAAAAGATAACAAACCACGATGTTAAGGCAGTGGAGTATTTCCTGAAGAAAAGATTTGAAGCGCTGGACCTGGGATTTTTAAAAGAGTTTATTCACTTTGGGCTTACCTCCCAGGATATTAATAATACGGCCATTCCTTTATCTCTAAAAGATTTTATCCAAAGAGAATACCTGGTAGGTTTAGAGGACCTTATTCGAAATCTCCACTTGTTTTCCAAAGACTGGAAAGATATTTCGATGCTGGCTCGAACGCACGGCCAGCCGGCTTCACCTACAAAGCTTGGAAAGGAGATCGCAGTTTTTTCAACCCGTCTCGAAAAGCAGCTTAATCTTTTAAAGGCCATTCCATTTTCAGCAAAGTTTGGTGGTGCAACAGGAAATTTTAATGCACATCATGTTGCCTATCCTGAAATTGATTGGCATAAGTTCGGAGAGGAATTTTGTCAGCACCTTGGTTTGTCACGAAGTTTTCCTACTACGCAAATTGAACATTACGATAATCTTGCTGCGCTGTTCGATAATTTAAAACGCATCAACACCATTCTGATAGATTTTAGCCGTGATATATGGCAATATATTTCAATGAGCTATTTCAAGCAGCGAATTAAAGAAGGCGAAATTGGTTCTTCGGCCATGCCGCATAAAGTAAACCCGATTGATTTTGAAAATGCAGAAGGGAATTTAGGATATGCTAACGCTATCTTTGAACATCTTTCTTCAAAACTTCCGATTTCAAGATTACAACGCGACCTTACCGATTCAACGGTACTAAGAAATATTGGCGTACCGCTTGCCCATACTTTAATCTCTTTTAAGTCATTGTCTAAAGGATTAGCTAAACTTGAATTAAATAAACCAGCGATTGACTTCGATCTTGAAGATAATTGGGCGGTTGTTGCCGAAGCTATTCAGACTATTTTGAGAAAAGAAGGATATCCAAATCCTTACGAAGCATTGAAGTCGCTTACGCGAAAAAATGAAAAGATTACCCAGGACAGAATTATAGAATTTATCGATGGCCTTACGGTAAAAGTTGATGTAAAGAAAAGACTCAAAGAAATAACTCCTTATAATTACACAGGCATTTAGTTCTATTCTTATGATCTTTCTTCAGGTTAATCAATATCCAGATATTCACGGATTAACAGGTGGTATTATAGCAGCAATTTTAATTTTTATCCTTCTGCATGTACTCGCGTGGAGAAGCAAGTTTTATCATCATCACTTCAAAAGATTCGAGACGGTCAAAAAGTTTTTATACTACATTTTATTCTTCTCAGTCTCGATCTTTATTGCGTTTTTAACCTTTTATATTTTTGTCCAAATTAAGTATTGAGTTTTCGACAGATTAACCAGACGGTGTGTCCAAATAGAATGAGGTCACTAATTAGCGAAATAGTCGTAACTAGCTTTCGAAATTTCAGCAATAACTTTCTCATTCTTCTCGCCCTTCTCTTTAGAATCAGAAACAAAGACAACGACTACCAATTGTTTGCCGTTAGGCATTGAGATAATACCTACATCATTTGTTGCCGGGGTAATTCCCTCTTCACTTGTTGAGGAGCCACCCGTACGATGTGCTACCGTTACATCAGATGGAAGAAGTCCTTTAATCCTTTTCGATCCGGTCATTGTAGCCACCATGGCATTCCAAAGAAAGTCTCTACTATTTCTTGATAATATATCTGTTTTAAATGCAAGCCGAAGAAGCTCCGCCATTGCTATTGGAGTAGACCAGTTGCTGTATTGTACATCCCAGCTTTTATGCATCTCCTCTTCATTTGCAACAATGGCAATATCTTTAACACCAATATCATGCACATATTTTTGAATCGCTAAGGGGCTGCCAACAAGTCGAAATAAAATGTCACAAGTATTATTGTCCCCTTTCGATATTGTATACATCAACAATTCTTCAAGTGTCAATTCTACATTACCTTCCGCATGTTCTTTTGCAATTTGACTCCAGGTATTAGGAATATAGTCCTCCTTTGTGATATGGACTTTTTGTGCCAGTGAAAGTTTCTTTAGATCAATCAGGTGAAGAACAGTTAATGCCAATGGAAATTTAAATACACTCTGCATGGTAAAGTGTGAGGTGTTGTCTAATGTGAGTGTATCCAGAGAATTAAGATCAATTATTGCGACACCAACTTTAGCGTTAACAGTATCCTTAATTTGTAGTATTCTTTTTCTGAACGCAACATCCTGACCTATTACCTTAGAACATGAAACGTTAATTACAAAGCATAAGCAAAGCAGTGATAAAGTTCGCTTCATAAAGTTGGTAGCTAAACTATTTTTCGTCTGGCTTGTACAATAGCTCCTTGCTGGAGAAATCATACAATGTGAGCCTTCTTAAATCGAAATAGGCAGTCCAGAAAGATTTTAAGGCTTGAATGTAACTTCGTTTTGCGTCATCCTTTTCTGTTAACGCGATATTTAAATTTGTAATATCTATTTTGCCAATGAGATAACGATTTTGGGCAACATTGTAACGCTCAGCTGCAACCTGATCTGATTTCTTTGTAATTTCTATTTGTAATCGGAGCATTTCAAACTGCCTTACCTGCGTCATGATCTCCTGTTCAAAAGTAGCTTCATCTTGTGCAAGGATGTAATCGTTTAATTTTTTATTAGCAAGTGCAGTTCTCATCAATGATTTATTTCTACCCCAATCCAAAACAGGAATGCTGAAACTGACATTAAATTGTTGCTGCTGTGTTGGATCCTGATAAATATCTCCCATGGCAAAACCGTTGTTATTTAACCCATAGGCTGCTGTCACCGTTGTTTGAAATCGCTGTCCCCGCGCTTGTGCCACTTCACGGTTGGCTTCAATTCTTCTTCGCTCGAAAGCAATAAAGGCCGCACGGTTCTTCTTCGCCTGAGCCAGTGCTTCGTCAATTGATATTTCGAATTGCGGAATAATTTCTGGTAGGAGTAATTGAAAAAGCTCACTATCGTTTATGCCAATGAATGAGCGAAGTTGTAACCGCGCTGTTTCCAAGTCAAGTGCTGCCTGTGCTGATGCCTGTCTTGAACGCAACAATTGTAGTTCAACCTGCAGAAGTTTATCCTTTGAAGTAGTTCCAATATTATAACGCCCATCCTCAATCTTATAAATCGTATCGTTATTAGCTAAATTGAATTGCGCTATTTGAAGACTTACCTGAGACTGCAGTACATTAAAAAATCTATCTACAGCCTCACGGGAAATAAACTCCATTTGCTCCACATAGTCTCTTTTAGATTCTTCATAGCGGAGTGGTTCAGTTCGTTTATCCCAACGAAGCCTGTTAAAGGCGAACAACGGTTGGGATATTGCCACATTCATAATGGTTCCGCTCCATTGTTCCGCAAGTGCAGGGTTTTCTGCTCGATAATCTTTAAAATATCCAAGTCGTGTATTAGCGGATATCTCTCCGCCAGTCCATTGAATAGGTTGAACTAAGCCCAAGCGTACATTATTATTCGTTTGCTCAACAGGAAAATATTGGTAAGTTCCGTTCACCGGAAATTGCTCGACAGATTTATAATAAACGGGAAGTGTTCCCTCCAGTCTTAACTGCGGATTATAGTTTGTGCGGAAATACCGGTATTGCCAGTATCGGTTTTCCTTTCGTGTCTCTTCTCTTTTCGCAAAGGGCGAATTACCTTTTGCGCGTTCAATGATTTCTTCAATTGTAAACGCAGATTGTGCGGAAACAAAATGTGCAAGTAAAATGAAAGCAAAAGAATAAAGGATTTTACAAAGGTTATTCATATCTCAGCGAGGCTATAGGATCCTGGTTGGCTGCTTTACGTGCAGGGGCAATTCCAAAAATTAATCCGATAGAAGCGGAAACCCCAAACGATAAAATAATAGAAAAGAAAGTTATGATAGTAGGTATGTTAAAAAAGTAGGATACGACATAGGCGGACGAAACACCGAGGATAATACCAACAACTCCCCCACTTACGCTGATCATCATGGCTTCGAAAAGAAACTGCTGAATCACATCATTTTTCTGTGCACCAATAGATAACCTTAGCCCTATTTCTTTAATGCGTTCAAGAACGGAAGCTAACATGATATTCATAATGCCAATACCACCAACAAGCAAAGAAATGCCTGCGATAGAACCCAATACAATGTTCATGACTTCCTTATTCCTCTTTTGCTGTTTTAATAACATCTCAGGGATTTCAATCTCGTAATCAATAACCTCATAATGCCTGCGTTGTAACAGTCTAGCAATTACTTCTGCTGATGGTTGGAGCATTGCAGTTTCGTCTACCTGAATTACAAGGCGGTCTAGCTGGTGATAATTTTTCTTTTCCTGCTCACTTTGCGGATCGCCCTGATTGCTATTCACTATATTCCCCTGGCTTCGCATTGCTTCTAAACGCAACTCTTCAGCAGTGATCACATCTCTGTTTTTGTAACGCACCAGAATGGTCTGAAGCGGTGCATATACATCCATATTGAAGTCGCGGATACCTAACTTACTGATACTTGTTTCAGAAACTAAACGCTCTTGTAACACACCGACGATAGTAAGCCAATGCGACCCTACCTTTATGTTTTTGCCAATGGGATTTTCAGTAGGAAAGAATTTAGTTTTTATGGATTGCCCGATAACACAAACTGCAGCTCCCATTTTTCGTTGGAGCTCCGTAAACGATTTCCCCTCTTGCAGTTCAAAATTGTATATCTCAAAATAGGTTGGTTCAATGCCTACTAATTTTGCTGATCTTCTATGTCCCTTCCTTGTTACGTAAGTTTCAAGAATAATTTCAGGACTTATTTTCTTCAATCCAGGAATTGTAGTTTGGATACTCTTTACATCACGAATAGTGAGCCCAGGTGAAAATTTTTTCTTTTCCTTCTTGCCAACCTGTTCTTCAATCTTTTCTTCCTTCTGTTCAATGATTGGTTTGACAACGATATTATTAACGCCAACAAGTTTGATCTGATCAAGAATTTCCTGCTGGGCGCCATTACCAATTGCAAGCATGGCAATGACAGCGGCAACGCCAAAAATGATACCAAGTGCGGTTAAAAGAGATCGCAATTTATTTGCGAATACCGCATTGGTAGCAATAAAAAGATTCGCAAGAAGTCGGGGTGAAATGTATTTTTTCAAAGGAAGTACCTTTAGATGAGTGGTAAAACCGCTTATTGTTTCAATGCGCTGATTACTTCAGGTGTCTTCGTAGCATCAATCTTATCCTCTTCATTTTCTTCCTTTTGCTTTCGCTTCCCATTCAGCTCAGGAAGTAGATTGAAATCTTCATCTTCCAAACCTTGAGGGATTGATAGAAAAACCTTATCTCCTTTTAGAATACCCTTTGCAATCACCACATCATTTGCATTTGTCTCCCCGATAATAACTTCTTGTTTTACAATGTCGAGACCTTCCTTTTTATACACGAAAGTAACAGTGTCATGATAGCTGTGAAGGCATTCTAATGGCACAAACAAAGTCTTCTGTTTAATACTTGTCAGAATCTTATTACTAGTGGTCATTGAAGGGCGAAGCGTAGGATCTGTACCATCAATTTCTACAGATACTTCAAAAACCTTGGCGTCTGAATTAGGACGTTGTTCTCCTACATTTGCAATTCTCATCACAACTCCAGAAAGTTTTTTATCAGGATAAGCATCAAGTCCGATTTCTACTTGTTGACCTACTTTTACTTTTCTTACATCAACTTCATTAACATAAGTTTTTGAAACCATTTTTGCGAGATCGGGCAACGTGGCCACTGTTGGCTCCCACATGTTAATCTGCGACCCTGCTTTTATTGCTTTACCATCCCAACCCTTTTGATAAATTACCATTCCATCTTCTGGTGCAAGTACATTGAAAGATTCAAGCACTTTTGTCATTGCATCAAATTCATTCTTCACCTTACGTAACTCCGCTGCAACCTCTCGCATCTTTTCGACATTCTGTTCTTGCTTAATCTTGTAATTCTCAAGTGCCTGATCGTAAGATCTCTTTGCTTTATCCAGATTTATCTCGGCTTGCTTAATTGTAGCGGGAGGCTCAAACTTGGACTGCTCAAGCACGATAAATTTTTCATCAACACCATATTTAAGATTTATCAATTCGTCTCTGGACTGACGCAGTTGAAGTGTGGTGTCTAATTGAGTCTGAATATATTTGGAGTTTGCTTTTTCAAGCTCTATCTGCTTTTCATTAAAACGATTTTGAAATTCAGAACGATCAAGTGTTGCTACCCACTCTCCTTTTTTCACAACAGTGCCTTCATCAACAATATTCTGAATGGTAACTTGCCAAATGCGAAAATCGCGAAGGCTAGCGGGACCTAATATCTTAACTGAATTTTTTGCTTCCAGCTCGCCGGTAGTCTCAATCTCTACTTTAAAAGGACCGCTCTTGGCGGTCGCAAGAATATCGGTAACCTCTCCTGTTCTATTTCCTTGAACTACAAAATAACCAATCAGTAATACGAGAATTACTCCGGCCCCGATGATGAGTTTCCTTTTCATTGTGAAGGGTTTTATTAACTACCTAAAAATAGCAGAATGGTTACAAAGTGACTAGCCGTATAAAAAATAAAGTGTTGACAATTTGTACTTAACGTTAAATCATCAACACTTTAGGACTACGAACTCTTTATTTATTGATTAGTACCCTTTTTTATGGAGAACTTTGTCAACGCTGTGTTCTTATCAATTTTACCCGAGCCGTAATCTTTTAATACGCCATTCTTAACAGAGAGCTCAACAGTTGAAGGGATGCCGCATCCTTTGCATTTGGTAAGTGTTACATTAAACACCACTACTTCTTCGTCTTTTAAGCTCTTTATAGTTCGGCCATATTCAAGAATATTCTCTTTAAGTTCCTTTTCGAATGTTGGGTATAGTTCAGTCACCTTCTTGTCGCGCGTTGCCTGGTCAACATCCTTTAACTTAAGGGTAGGCATGTTAAATAAATCGAAGTTATTGGGCGTACTGCTATAAACCTGCATGTAGTAAATGACACCGTAATCTTTCAAGACCTCATAGTACATATTGCCTTGCGCAAAATATGTTTTCGATAAGTCTTCGCTGTACAGCCGGCTGAAAATGCTTGTTATCAATTCGATATCCGGTTGTTTCGTTTCTATTGCTTCAGTATTCACAACTGTAATCTTCGCTAAAGCTTGGTCACGTGTTAGCTTACCTTGCTTAAAGGCAGCGAGATCTGCTCTGGAAGCTTCGATGGAAAGATGGGTACGTTTGCCATTGTTAAAATACCATCCCCGCTGCTGATCTCCTTTATTCGTCACAACAATTTTTTCATTAGAAGGCAGTTGACTAATAAAGTCACCGTAGTCAACGATAAAATCTTTAGCAGCCTTGATCAGTTTTAAATTGTAATCATCGCGTAGACTATCCATATCAAGGTTACGTCTTTGCTTCGCTTTATTTTTTAATTTATATTCTTTCTCGTTCTCACTTTCATCTTCTTCCGCTTCGTCACCCCTTGTAGTAACTGTATAAGAATAACCATCATTTCGTTGGTCCCAAACTACTGCATTATCTGCCCCACCAATAGAAATCATAAATGGTGCGTTGTAATCACTTGGCAGGCGAAACGTAACACCATAACCTGGTAAATACGTGCCCTTGATTTCCATTCCGAAGAAACCACGTTGCTGATTTACCTCTTGCTTGATTAACGTCTGAAGAACATTTTCTGCCACTTCAATATCTCGCTTCATGCGCTCCTCATCAATCTTCTGTGCGAAAGTGGCGTGAGTCTGAATCAATACCGCAATGCAAACACCTAACAAATACTTTATCCCTTTCATATTTCTAATTTCTAAAATTTCAAGTTTCAAGTTTTCTAATTTCAAGTATCAAGTTTCCAATTACTAATCTCAAGTATCAAAGCATCCAGAATCAAAGCATCCAGAATCAAAGAATCCAGCCTCTAATTCTTAATCTCCCTACTCCTTCCACCACCCACAGTCGATATAATACTCGAGAGAATCTGTTCTGTCTCCTGCTTAAAGATATCTGTATTCTGTTCCAGACTTTTCAATCTCGTATCCACCAGTTGCAAATCATTATTGCGTTGTTGCTGAAGATACTGGGAAAAATCCACCAGAAGTCCTTCAATGTATTTCTTTTGATCTGTTGATGTTAATTGGAAGTAGTCCTTCACCATCTGCATATTTTCATTCTGCATGGTTGACACATAATCACGAATCTGGTCTTGTGAAGCAGAGGATGCCTGCCTTACCAATTGATCAATTTTATTTGAATTATTAGCCAGGTTTTTACTGATTGATGCTGTAAGTTTCTCTTCGTTTTGCTTCCAGCTTTCTTCAATCTCTGTATTGTTACTCACCAATGATTTATTGATCATTTGTTGGACCTGTTCAGCAGTAAGTGCTGTTTGTGTTTCCGTTAGCGCTTGTGGTTGTATCGGTTGAACAACTTGTTTTGGAGTTCTAAAACTCAACTTAAATTCATTGCCCTGCATACTCATTTGCATTCCTGTCAGTCTTCCTATTAACATAACGATAAGCAACGATGCTGCTATACTAAGAATTGTTTTGAGGTATGGAGTATCCCAAAAGCGTTGCCGCGTATTCCCCAACACCAAAGGAGGGGCAATCACTTCCTTATCTTCAACAGATGCCATTAAGCCGCGAAGACCATGAAACTTCCGCAGTTCGTCTGCTGCATCCTTATTCGTAAGAAGGTATTGGTCAAACTTAGCCTTTTCATCTTCACTTAGCTCACCATACAAGTAGGCCATCCAATCTTTTTCGTCCGGTTTATAGTTCATATCCAATTGAATCTTTATTAATGTTCTTTTTTGATAAAATTTTTCGAAGTCCGTCCAGTCCGTAATACATTCTTGACTTTACTGTATTTTCAGATATATTCAATATCTCTGCAATTTCCCTGAATTTCAACCCTTCGTATTCCTTCATAATTACAACCTCACGTTGTTCATCATTTAATTCTGTCAACGCTTCCTGTAGAATGTCGCATAGCTCAAGTTGTTGAAGCTGTTTCTCTGGATTATCATGCCGTTGCCCTGAAGACTCCCATCTCGGCGAATCCTCCGCTTCACGGTTCCACACAACATCGAAAGAAAGCGATTTGCTGCCTTTTGCTTTGCGTGCCTCCTCCCGGCAATAATTCACTGCAATCTTATACAACCATGATTTAAACCTTGCAGTATCCTGAAGTCCATGTAAATTCTTGCACATAGAGATAAAAGTTTTTTGTGAGACTTCCATGGCCATGTCGTGGTCCATAAAGAACTTGTATCCGAAATTATAGATCCGTTTATACCAGAGCTGAACCAGCTTACCCTGGGCATTCTGATCACCTTGCTGCGCCTTAATAATCACGGTATCGGAATGCATTATCGCAATGTCCAGTAGAGTTTCAGCATGCATAACCACAGTTTTCGCTATTCATACGCTTATTTCGAAGGATTTTAGCGTTTTCAGCTTTAAGATGAAGTTTCCGGATTAAAAGTTTTAACAATTAATAAATTTTCAGCGAAAGTTGCGTGACTAGTGCCTTAAATAATCAGTGAATATGATCGGCTGATTATCTTTGGACCGATGAAGAAACTTATTTCAATAATCATAAGAAGTGTTCCCCGAAAATATCTGCAAAGAGTAGCTGGAGTTGGGATTAAAGTACTGGGCATCCTCTACAAAGGTAACAACGTCACTTGCCCGGTATGTGAAAAAAGCTTCAGCAAATTTCTTCCTTATGGCCGCATCAATGCAAGACCCAATGCTTTGTGCCCCAGTTGCCTCTCGTTAGAGCGCCACCGTTTGATTTGGATCTACTTGCGAGAGAAGTCAAATTTTTTTAAACAAAAACTTCACGTATTGCACATTGCTCCTGAAGCTTGCTTTATTAATCGTTTTGAAAAAATACATCAAGATGGATACATCACTGCAGACATTGAATCTCCTTTGGCCAAAGTAAAAATGGATATTCATCAGATCCCTTTTGAACAGAATACTTTTGATGCTGTGCTTTGCAATCACGTTCTTGAGCATGTTGATGATGACATCAAAGCAATGAGGGAGATTAATAGAGTCTTGAAACCGGGTGGTTTTGCCATACTACAGGTTCCTTTCTTTAGTCCAATTCCTGATGAGACCATTGAAGACAAAACGATAACAGACCCTCGTGCGCGTGAAAAAGCTTTCGGCCAGGACGACCACGTTCGTAAATTTGGAAAAGACTATGTAAAGCGAATTGAAAAAGCAGGAATGAAAGGTGTAGAAGATAATTTTGCTGCAGCGTTATCAGTTGAACAGGCTTACCGATTTGGAATTGTTAGGGAAGAGATTATTTATAAAGGGATAAAATGAGTTACCAGTTGCTTATCCAGTAGTAAGTTGTTATCTGTAACTTTTCCTGGAAACCCGCAACTGGCAACTGTTACCTTTACTATTTCTTTCTTACATAAATATCACCATTATAATTCTTCAATGTAATCTCCGGACCTCCTCCATTTACATTGCCCCGTTTCCAATCATCTATCGTTACCCGATACACTCCTGAATTTGTATCTTTCTTTTGGACAGGCCCGCTATTGATGATATTAAAATCAAAGCCAGTGAAAATTTCCCCGCGCTCTGTTTTCATTTTTAGTAGAGCTTTAAGTGTTGGTGGAAAAGTAAGATCGATATCACCATTATAAGTCGAGAATGACATCGGTGCTCCTTCGGTAACTTTATCAAATGTAACCTTAATTTCACCATTGTAAGTGTTTGCCACGACAGATCCTGAAATATTCAGTGCTGTGATCTCACCATTGTAATTTGTGAGTTCAACTTCTCCCTGTATGTTAGTGATCATTAAATCACCATTGTTGTATGTGTGTACTTCAAGATCGAATCCTGTAGGTACTTCAATTTCGAGATTCAATCTTGTATTCCATGAATCCGACTGAACCTTTACAAAATTGTTGCTCTCAACAACTTCAAGATCCATTCCTCCTCCTCCAATTTTTTTCAATCCATCCTTTCCCTTATTTTCATTTCTATTACCATTATCATGATCATCATCGTGGCTGTGATCATCATTATCTTCAACCGCTTTGTATTTTACAAGCACATCCTTTCTCGCAGTTCCTTTTACTGTGATAGAGCCATAGTTTAAGTGCGCCTTTAATTTACCCCGTTTTGATGGATCACTCAGTGGTACTGCGAACTCGTGATTGCTCTGCCCGAAGGTGGAGTTTGTAATTAGTATTAATCCTATCGTTACCAGTGCTAAGCCCAGTATCAAAATTTGCTTTTTCATATTATTGATAATTTCTTTTGTTCTTCTTGAATTATTTTTCTTTTAGATAGACGTTTCCGTTGAATGTTTCGAAATCCAGGAACACGCCTCCACTTCCAACCTGGTAATGATTACCACTTACTTTATACCTGATGCCTTCTCCATTACCAGACTTCACTACCTTTGCTGGCAATGCTGCTATCTTATCCATGTTTGTATAGAACTCTCCATTGAAACTGTCAAAACTGAGCTCCGCCCCTAGACCTTTTGGAAAGTATGCATTGATGTCACCATTCAAAGAATAGAACCTGCATTCGTTGGCCTGTGGATTTTGGGAGTAATCAATATCCACATCGCCATTAATTGTACTCGCATTGGCTTCGCGACTCAGGTTGGATAGTTTGATCCCTCCATTGATGTTATTTGCTTTAACGATTCCATTTACTTTTTCTACTGAAATATTTCCATCATTGATCGTGCTGATGATAAGATGAATTGATGCAGGAACTTTTATAGTGAAGTCCATTTTGTAATCATAAACCTCTCTGCAATCTTTATCCTGATCACTCCATTGATAGCTCCACCCATTGTCGTAGTGGACACCATTGTTCCACTTATTCCTCTTTTTCTCATTGCCAAACTGCGAACATCCATCCTTAATATAGAAGATTAATGTATCCGCGAGGTCGATAACACCCAACTGCAATTCTTGCTTACCATTTTCAAGGCGAGCATCTGTTTTTGCATGAATGGTTTTATTAATTTCCAAGATCACCTTGTCACCGTCATAACCCACAACGTTTACACTTCCGTTGAGATTAGCTATCATCAACATATTATCTTCAGATCGCTTTTCAAAACTATATTCCTTGCTGATCTTTTCACTAAAGCTTTGGGCGGTTGCTGCAATGCTTAGAAGTGAGCTATATACTATTATTATTAATTGCATATTCCTTTAACTTAAAATCTTAATACTTTCCTTGATTCTGTTTTTTACATCAGCCGGAGTTCTTTCTGACTGAATTATTTTCTCCAATTCTTTAACTGAGGCTTTCTCTTGTATTTTTGCCATCAGTTCAGCTAAGGATACCTGTACTAATGGAGAATTTTGTTTAGCGATAGAGCGGATCAGCTCCTCTCTTACTTCACTCTCCCTTAGATAAGGTATCAAGGCTTCAAGCGCAGCAAGACGCACATTAACATTATCATCGTTATTAAGTGTCTTCATTAATGCACTCGTCACTTTGTTACTTGCATCATTCATTTCATGTGTCAGGCTCACGGCCTTCAACCGATCCGTTGCAGATTCTTTTTCTAACAACGATAACATCATCATCTCTTTTAGATCAGTCACTTGTTCACTCAGCGCCTGGATATCATTTGTAGGTGACTCTTTAGGTTGAATCATGTAACCGATTCCAATACCCAGTATTAAAGCGATTGAAGCAAAGGCTAGTTTTGGTGCAAGCTCAGGCCAGGAAAATAATCGCTTCCAGTCAAATGATTTGCTTTGTTTTTTTTGAAGCGCGAGCATTTGATAAAACCTATCATCCAGATCCTTTCCCGGAACAGGATCACTAACTTGAAAAATGCTGTTTTCTAAACCGCTTAGTGATGAAAGTGATTCAAGTTCAACTTGCCCTGATTCAATCAGCAACTCCAGTTCCTCCTGCTCTTGAGCAGATAGTTTCTCCGTGTTATACTTACTGATTAAATTTTTAATTCTTTCCTGTTCCATAATTACGAATGCTTTTCAAGTTGCTGATACACTTCTTTTAATTCCTGCAAAGCCCTAAATACTTTTACTTTCACTGCGCCTTCAGTGCACCCAAGTATTTCGCCGATTTCTTTGTATTTTTTTTCCTGGTACTTGCTCAATAGGAGGATTTCCTTTTTATCGTCAGGCAGTCTGTCCATGGCCATGGAGAGAAGTTGCATTTCTTCATCCTGCTTGAATTGTGTTGACCGGTCTTCCTCCGTACCAAGCCTGTTCTCCCAATTATCAAGTGATTCTTTTAGCTTCCATTTATTTTTCCGGAAGTGGTCATGACTCACATTACGCGCAATGTGAAACATCCATGTTCTGAAGTCGCCCTCACCGCGGAAGAGATAGCGATACTTCAGTATCCGGAAGAAAACGTTCTGCACCAGATCTTCGCAGAGTTCCTGGTCTTTGGTCATACCATAAAAGAAACCATACAAAGGTTTTTTATAGCGTTCGAACAACAGACCAAGTTTATCCAGGTCTCCATCTTTTACCTTGAGCATCAAGGTATTGTCATTTAAAGCATCCAATTCCGGTGATTTGGTTTTCAAGAAGGGAAACTTAAGGTATTGAAGAAGGTTACACGTGGGAGCAAAACTTTTATGAAGAATTGCTGTATGCGAATATACTTACATTAATGGTTTACAATCGCTGATAAAATAGTTAACAAAGCAATTCGCAATTAACAAAATGTAAATGCATGCAGGGTGAATCCCAAGTCAATGAAAATCAATCTATATCTAAAATATAGACCAAAAAAAAAGGGATACTCAACTGAGTAACCCCTTTATATTTTAAACGAGACGCTTTGCCTACTGCAATTGCCTACCGCTTTTATTCCTACAGTGCTCCTAATTCCTGAAGCTTGTTTCTTTCGTTTTGCAGTTCGCGCGATAACTTGGTTTGCTTGTCCATCGCCTTGCGCTTGTATTCTTCGTATTCATTATGAATAGCTGCAGCAAGATCTGCTTTCTCTTTCAAGGTTTTACGATTCATTTTTAAGGTATACACGATCACAGCGATCGTTAGTCCTAAAGCAAGAATGATGAATCCTACGAGACCGGCAAAAAAACCTTTATCGAATTCAATTCCTAAAACTTTAATGTGCGTGCTAGCATACACTACATCTTGCATAGAACCTTCCTTAGACTTCAGCGTTTCAATACTCTGGTTTAAGTCAGCCTGAAGTTTCTTTGCATTAGCCTGCGACTGGCCAATAGCTGCTTGCTTTGCTTGTAGGGAATCCTGAACCATTTTCCACCACGAATCGAGTAAGTTCTCTTTAATAACTTTATAGTCCTGATAATTCTGAGACTTAGTCTTCAAGACAAGATAGCGCTCTCTGAGCGTTTGATTATCATTATTTAAGGCGTCACTAGCTGACTGTGCAAAAACACCAGCGACAGCGAACACACAGATCAACAAAATGGTGGTATGCTTCATAGGGTAGATTAATTAATAGAACCATAAAAATAACAGGTAAAACTTTCTAAGCCTATTGTTGATTTGTCAATCGGTAAAATATTCGATTAAGCTTACCGGTATCCGATGAACTACTAAATTTTCTTTTTAAACATTAAACCGGCATTATGGACTTCAACTACCTTGTTAAATAACTCCTTTAAATAATGGTATTCCACAGAGGAATATACCGGCTTGGAAATGACCAATGAATTCGCATATGTTAGACGTGTTTCACTTACACTCTTGGCAACAATAAATCTACCACCAGCGTCAGGCAATGCTAATCCAATTTTATCAGGAATATAGGCCACTTCAAAATTCGAAGGATATTCTATATCAGGATTCATAATCATTTCAATGGGAGGACCAAAGTCTACTGGGTATAGCCGCTCCAGCGATTTGAATGGATTGCTTTTAATCTTCTCAATAAATACAGGATTGAATACATAATAACCAGATGATGCCTCTGTACTCAGTTTAATCGTAATCTTCTGAATTAGCGGCTTGTCTAGGTCATCCAGGTTTAATGTCTCAACATTCCACTCCTCAACCCCTTCAATATCCATTCTCATTTCATCGTTGAATTGTTGCTGGGATGCGCTCGCTGATATTTTCTTTCTTGTCCTGACTGCCGAGTAGCCCGAGTAGATCACGCTTATTTCCCCTGCAATTGTACCAGTATCATCCAACTTCAACCTCAGGTTTGTAATGCTCTTTTCTTTATCGGAAGGTTTTAAATCTATCCATGACGATCCTTCATCGCCCAATACTCTTCCTTTACCATTCAGGCACCGTTCAGGAATTAAGCCGAAGGGGTACCAATCGTCGGTTGCATCTGCGAGATAGATCTTATTATTAATTGTAATCTTTGCTATCACATAATTAAAATCGCTTAACACCGGGTGTAGCTCAATAGGCAGACCGTTGCTTCTCGTAGAAAGAATTACCGGCTCAACATTTAGCCCGGCATATTGCAATGCTGCAATTAAGGAAAGATTGATATCGCCTACATTCCCCTGCTTTTTATCAAATGCCTTTTTAATTCCGTACTCGCTATACTTTCCATATACACCATCCCACTGATACCAGCCCTTCATGAACTCGTAAATTTTTTTGGCTTTCGTAAACTCGCTTGTGTCCCGTGCGATGAGGGCATCTACTGCTCCGTCTATTATATCTTTACCACGTTTCAGTTGGATACCAAATCGTTGATCTCTCTTTAATTCATCTTCTGCGTCTTTCCATTCTTTGGTAACTTTATCAACGCGTCCATCGAAGTGCCTTATTTCAGCAAGCTCAAAATTTAACGCAGCGATATAATTAGAGCTTGCCGTCATGTAATCCTCCTCAACAAAAGCAGGTATATCTTTCATTGTGAATTTATATCTCGCACAATCATAATTAGTTGAACCAGGGCCGAAACAGTATTTGACTATTTCGCTTTCTTGTTTGGTAAACTTGAGATATCCGCGAAGCGTCATATTGTAAATGTAGTTGGCCGGAATAAGTGCCCAATATTCACTTTCCAACTTTGGGTGCTCGGACTGAAAGGCCCATGAGCGAAAATTGAAAATGAACGGTGTTTCAACCGTGTATTTAATTTCAACAACTGTCCCCACCTGAACATTAGGAATTGCAAACTTTTTTGTTGTCCAAAACTCGTTTCTTTTCTCTGTGAAAATATTTTTTAGGTGGAGCTTCGTCTCCTGAATCGATCCATTTACGAGGTTAAAGGAAGAAGCTTCAACATTACGAAGAATCTCTCCCTTTGCGTCCTGCTTATAAAGCGATATTTCGAAATTGCCAGCAGAGACACCAGGCTGTTTTAATATTTTAAACTTTGCGTGATACTCAAATACGAGGTTATAATTCTCTGCTTGGTTGAAATATGCCTCGCCAAACTCCTTTATAAACAATACGCTTGCTGAGGTATCTTGACGAGCAGGTTTAATATTAAGATCATTGTAAGAAGTACTGGGAAATTTAAAACCGTGTCCCTGGCCAAAACCGATAGATGAAATAATTATAGCAGTAAAAAAGAGAAAGGGCTTTAACTTCATGGGGTAAGATTTACCTAAAGTTAGTGAATCTTACCTTACCGACATTTCTAGAAACTAAGATACTTGCAAGCGTTGGGAATACTTATAATACTATACTTTTAAATCGGATTTATATTTAATACCTCTAATATTAACGTGAATTAGCAACCGCAGATGAAGATCGGACTCATATCAGATACGCATGGATTTCTAGATCCAAAAGTTTTAGAATACTTCGAAGCCTGTGATGAGATCTGGCACGCAGGAGACCTGGGTGAAGGAAATGTAGCTGAAGCGCTGGCGATGTTCAAGCCCTTTAAAGCGGTTTATGGTAATATTGATAATAAAGAGGTACAAATCCGGTTTCCGGAAGATCTCTGGTTCGAGTGCGAGGGACTTACTTTCTGGATGACTCACATTGGTGGAACACCTCCCAATTATAAACCGAGGATCAAAAAAATATTAAAAGAGCGAATACCAGACGTATTCATTTGTGGTCACTCCCATATTCTGCGCATCAAACGTGACCCTACTTATAAGAATATGCTCTACATCAATCCAGGAGCTGCAGGGAACCACGGCTTTCATCACATGAAAACGCTTGTGCGCTTTGACATAAGCAACGGAGAAATAAAAAATATGGAAGTGATAGAACTTGGAAAGCGAGGCCTAATGAAAGCTTAAACGTATTGATTAAGCATCACTGGCATCACAAGCATGAGTATATCTTCAGCTTGATCTTTTTCAGCTGGAAGGATAACACCTGCCTTATTTGGAGCCGACATTGTAAGCTTAATCTGCTCAGAGTCTAAATTACCAAGCATCTCGATAAGGAACTTGGCGTTAAAGCCTATCTCGATATCTTCATTTTCATGTTCGCAGCTCAGTCTTTCATTAGCCTCGTTAGAGAAATCTAAATCTTCGGCAGAAATCTGCAATTCGCTTCCGGTAATTTTAAGTCTAACCTGATGTGTAGTCTTATTTGAATAAATAGAAATGCGCTTTAGTGCACCCAATAAATCGGTGCGGCTGATGGTCATCTTAATATTATTAACGGACGGGATAACATTTTCGTAATCCGGAAAACGCTCATCAATCAATCGGCAAATCATGCGGATGTTACCAAACTTGAAGAAAGCATTCGACATGTTGAAGTTTACACTTACTTCTGTATTCTCCGCAGGAAGCGTAGCCTTTAACAAGTTCAGCGCTTTGCGTGGAATGATGATAGAGTTACCATTGTCAGATTTTACATCTGTTCTTCTGTAACGAACCAGGCGGTGACCATCAGTGGCTACAAATGTTGTATTCTTATCGCCAAGGTTAACATATACACCAGTCATTGCCGGACGTAATTCGTCATTGCTTGTTGCGAAAATTGTATTATTGACTGCGCGGGCTAAAACTTCAGATGAAATCTCAGCAGTAAAGTCGTTTGATACAGAAGGCACTTTAGGAAAGTCCGTTGCATTTTCACCAGAAAGCTTATAACGACCATTATCAGAAATGATCTCTATGCTGTAGGTTGACTCGTCAATTGAAAAAGTAACAGGCTGCTCCGGAAGGTTCTTCAAGGTATCCAGAAGGATTCTTGCAGGAACTGCAATGCTTCCTTTTTCTTTTGATTCCACCTGGAGTTCGGTGATCATAGACGTTTGCAAATCCGATGCTGTGACCGTAAGACCACCCTTTTCAAGCTCAAAAAGAAAGTTTTCAAGTATAGGTACAACCGGGTTTGTTGTAATTACGCCATTGATGTTCGATAGTTGCTTAAGTAAATAAGCAGAGTTGACAATAAACTTCATTCTTGAAAAAGTGGTTTTGGTTGCTAACGAGTGGTAAAGTTATAAAGAAAAAGCAATTTTAAAATCTGGACTCTTCATCAAAAAGAAGAGTTTTTATGCTATTTATTAATAAAAAATGACTTTGGCTTTAAAATCTGCTGAATCTTTTGCCTGGAGAAAAAAGCAGGCTTTTCAGCTATTAAACCTAGCACCTCGCCCCTGATCTCTGGTTGAAAAATCTTTAAAAGGTATTTCCGGTTTGCAATATCCTCAATCGTTACAGCCATCACCGGTTTTGCAGTTGCAACGCTGTCCTCAGAAATTGAAGAATCAAACCGGTTTACGGCAAGAAGCGAAACCTGGTCGAGAAACGTGTTTAACTTTGCTGTATCTACCTTGTTTTCGCCACTGATGGTGAAGAATTCTTTTTCGTACCTCACCATGAAGTTCTCAGAAGGCCTAGCAGGAAACTCCACCTGTAAACTTTTAAAGTTCTGCCAGTTGAAAGGGAAGACGTATTTGTCTCTGAACCCGTCCTCGTTCAATTCGAAGATTCCTGAAACATATACCCGATATCCTGGAATAGTAGCAAGATAAACATTCCCATTTTCCCCGTTACTGATATAACCTTGAGTTTTTAATTCGTTGCCACCTGCATAAAAAGTCTTCACCATGGTCTCTCCATCATAGAGTTCAACCTTTACGCCATCATTTTTTACTGAATTAAGTATTGAATCGTTAGCCGATTCACTCAATTGTCTTTTCGGTGTTATTTGCTGCAGGGTTGCAAATAATACTTTTATCATATTTCGATCTGCAACAAACTCGCCATTCACGAGCCATCGCGATCCGTTGTATTTCAAATCTACCTTACCTTCCTTTGAGTTGAGAACAACATGGTCAATTTGGTCGATGTTCTGAATTTTCAAAATATATTTATCTACCTGCGCATGTTCTCTGATTTGTGTGAAATAAAAAATCACCGCAGTAACAACAGTCAGCAGTACTAAAGAAATTAATAGTTTTCTATTTCTCTGTTCCTGCATACCTAAACTGTGAAAATTTTCTCTTTCTCATCACTGCCCTGATTATTCCATAGCCGACCATCACTAGAACTGGCAGCACCAGGTTGATGATCTGCCACTTTAGTTTTTCTTCTGCAATAATTGTTTTGTCGAGGGGCCGTATCTTTACTTCCTTATTTCGTGTGCCAATAAGTCCGTTCTCATCTGTAACATACGCCAGCATATTCATCACCAAATCCTGATTCGCAAAAGTATAGTTTGTGAAAGGATCAAATCCTAACGCTTGCGGCTGACGTGTTCTTGGGTTAATTTCATTTTTCACAACGTCACCGTCTGCCATCACAATAATTTTCGTCTGTTCGCTCTCACTTTTAAAACTAACTTTATCCATTCCTTCAGGAATAAACCTATTTTTAAATAATGACGTGAATGTTCCCTCTAGGAGATAAGCTACTGGAATAGAACTTTGATTGAACACAGATGGATCAACATTTTGTCTCAAATCATTTACACTTACTTTAACCGGAGCTGTGATCGTTCTTGAATTTTGTGATGAAAAAAGCAATGGCGTTTTCGTTACACCAGTAGCCTTCACAGTATCTAAACTGCTTACAAATTTGGTTACTACAGCATCAAGATTTCTTGTGATCGCATGATCCGCATATCGATTGATTAATGGAAAAAACGGCCAGTCCATCAGTTGAACGCGCGGCTTCCCTCCTGACTCACCAGTAATCACAGGAAAAAGTCCAGCATTTTTATCCTGGATCAAATCCATATTAAGCCGTACACCATATTTAAAGAGTTGGTCGTCGAGGTCGTGCTGATAAGGAAAGGCGAAATAATTTGCCTGGGAAACGCTGTCTAGACTCGCTTCTAACTTATCCATAAAGAAAATAGCACTACCACCCTGCATAATGTACTGATCAAGATTATACTTGTCTCTTTCATTAAAACGCTGCGTTGGTTTTGCAATGACAAGTGCATCATAATCAGAAAGCCTTCCATCTGATAACGTAACGTCAAATACATCATACACTTCCAAGAGCGCTGCTGTGAAGCCTGTCAATTCCAGGCTATCCAATTCTCCATGGCCCTTTACAATACCAATTCTTTTGCGGTCTAAGCTTGTGAGATTGTAAATAGCACTGGCAAATTGAAACTCAATCCCCTCAATGGATTGATTGATCTCCTGGTCGGGTGTTTGTGCTTTATTTCCTTTAAGCAACATCACTCCCGCTTCTGCACCACCATAAGAAATGACAGCGCCAGGAAAAATTAAACGTTCAACACGTTGACCATTCTGATTGTCTATTACATTAGTCGGTTGAATGCCCTTACTGGCAAGATCCGCCATGTATTCGTTTCTTGCTTTTTGACTTATCGCTGTAGATGGATCAGTGAAAACATATTCAATCTTGTTCCGGGAATGTATTCTAAATTCTTCAAGTGTTTCGCGGATCGCTTTTTGAAATCTTCTAAAAGGCGCATTCAATTCTCCTTCAAGGTAGACTTCTATGTAAATATTGTCGTCCAGGTTCTTTAACATTTCCTGGGTTGGCTGCTTAATCGAATATCGTTTCTCTTCTGTTAAATCAATTCTGAAGAAATAAACAGAAGCGATTAAGTTAATCAATACGATAAGTACTAAACCGTTCGCGAGAAGAAGTAGGTCGCCAGCTTTTTTACTTTTTAAGTTCACCATGACCTTGCCCCCACAACAATTCTTGTAACGAGTAATAGTAATGAGATCACGCTCACGAAATAAATAATATCACGGCTATCAATTAATCCTTTACTGAGAGACTCGTAATGATACACCATGCCGAGTTGTTTTATTAATAATGCATTGGCTGACCAAATATTTAAAGTAGCGAGTGATTCAAAACCAGTAAACATCAGAAAGCATAAAAACGCTGCAACGATAAATGATACAATTTGATTGGGCGTTAATGAAGACGATAAAATTCCTATCGCACAGAACACTCCTCCGAGCAATATGAGGCCAATATAAGAGCCAACTACACCAGGTGTGTCAATGTTTCCCACCGGATTTCCTAAGGCATAGATTGAAAAATAATAAATCACTGTAGGAAGAATGGCAACGATAACAAGCAGAAAACAAGCGAGGTATTTGCCTGCAATAATATTCCAATCTGTGAGCGGCTTAGTAATCAGAAGTTCCATTGTGCCTGCTTTCTTTTCCTCTGCAAAGCTTCGCATGGTGATGGCGGGGATAAGAAATATCAATACGTAAGGACCCAATGAAAATAAAGTGTCCATATCAGCATAGCCATACTCCAGCACAGAGGTTTCAGGAAAAACCCACATGAGTAAACCAATGCCGGTTAAGAAGACACCGATTACCATGTAGGCGATAAGTGAATTCAGAAAGCTGTTAAATTCTTTTGCTAATACGTGAAGCATGGTTTCAAAACGCAGCAAAATAAAGAATTATGCGGCAACTGTCGCAACTTTTTTCAATGCGTGATGATTTTCTGCTATGAGTTGATATAACTTTCCAGATGCGCTATGGTATCCTGCTGATTGGAGATGACAGCTTTAATAACATCATTAATAGAAATTATACCGATTACTCTTTCCTTCTCAAACACGGGGAGGTAGCGAAGATTATTATCAGACATTAGCTGCATGCAACTATCGATAGAAGTATCACGGCCGATGTGTGGAAGATCGTTGCTCATAATATCTCCTACCAAGGTATCTGATGATGACTTGCCTTTCAATATTACTTTTCGCGCATAGTCACGTTCAGTGAGCAAGCCGCAATAAGTTTGCGCTTCCATCACCATAACAGAACCGATATTTCTATCAGCCATTAGCTCCAGCGCATCAATCACTGTTGTGTCCGGCGTTACAGAAATCACATTACTTCCTTTGCGGGCAAGGATATCCGATACTTTCTTCATGGGTGGTCTGGTTTAGTAGTTTGAAGTATTTAGGTAAAGGAAATTTAATGATTAAAGTTTAGAATTAAAAGCTGAAGCTTTATAACCAAACTTCTTCGCATTTAAAAAGTGCAGGAACGAAAGAGAATCAAAATCCAAAATCGCTAGATCGCGGAGACAAAATACGCAACGGAGCCGCTGAAGAAATGTATTTGCCCTACACGGTATTTACTCTACCAATTTTTGGGCATTCACAAACTTAAACGCAGAGCGCTGTTTATTACTCGATCATCAGGAGTAAATGCTATCCTATCAAAGGGAACCTCACAACCACTTCTTCCATTTAAAATATCCGATCATAGAACCTGCAATGAGGATCATCACGCCCCAAATACTGGCATAGCCATATCTCCACTTTAGCTCTGGAAATACTTCGAAGTTCATTCCGTATACACCTACAATGAATGTTAAAGGAATGAAGATGGTAGATATAATGGTAAGCATTCGAATTACTTCATTCAGTTTTTGATTTTGCATGTTCATATGAAAATCAGTTAAACCGGCAGCTAAATCTCTATAGGTGTCCAGTAGATCGATCATGTGAATGACGTGGTCATTGATGTCTGAGAAAAAGCGTTGATTCTCTTCTCTGATAAAATTACTTTCATCCTTCGAAAGCCTGCTGATAGCCTCCCGCAAAGGGTAGAGCGCTTTGTGAAGATAGATGAGCTCTTTCTTCAGCACCTGCACTTTTTGATACGTGTTTTGTGAAACATCCTGCTGAATCTCTCCTTCTATATCGTCAATCTGATCACCAATGTTATCGAGAACGTTGTAATAGCTTTCCACTATAATTTCAACAAGCCTGTACAGCAGATAATCGGCTTGCTTCTTCCTTACCCGGCCCTGGTCCAATCTTATTCTTTCTCTGAAGGCATCAAATAAATCTCCTTCTTTTTCCTGGAAAGAAAGTAAAAAATCTTTTCCTAGTACAAAACTGATCTGCTCATAATCTATTTCAGGTCCATTTATTTTGTAAAGCATCTTCAGTGTAAGAAAAAGGTAGTCTTCATACTCCTCAGACTTCGGTCGCTGATCGTTCAATACATCCTCAACAAGTAAAGAGTGAAGACAGAAATGTGACTGAAGTTTCTCTATGATGCTGGTATTGGTGAGCCCATCAAGATTAACCCAGTTAACCATATCAGGTTGAATTTCTTTAACAAGCTCTTGAGGACTGAGATCAATATGTTTGTGATACTTCTCTCGGTTATAACTGATTAATTCAAGTATTACTTTTTCCTTTGGTACCTCTGATGCGTGACTTAATGGATGCTTCGGTGTCATAAAGATTTCTCAACAACTGGACTCTCTTTTATATAAATGATGCGATGAGGATAAGCGATTTCAATACCTTCCATATCAAAACGTTCCTTGATGGATTTCAACAAATCGCACTTCATATTGAAACCACTGCTCGGATTTGGCGCCCACACATAAGCACGAATTTGTTGGGCCGAATCAGCAAAAGAAACTAACCGGATTTCTACCTGAGGCTGGTCATTACTTTTCTCTTCTGCAGTTCTACTATCAATGCATTCGGGATGCCGCATCGCTTCATCCTGCATGATGCGCATAGCACGCTCTACATTGCTCGCGAAAGTAATACCGATCTCAATAAACATACACACCTTTTCTTCTGTGAGTGTAGAGTTGATGATGGTTTCATTATTCATCACGCTATTTGGAATAACGATACGCCTGTTTTCAAAGTCTTTGATGATGGTATGCCTCAACGTGATGTCTTCAACATCACCTTGATACAGTTGCCCGATCCTTACACGGTCTCCAACACTAAAGGGCTTGAACATCACAATAAAAACTCCACTAACAATATTTGAAAATGCAGATTGAGATGCAAAACCGACTATTGCCGCTAGAACTCCAGCACCGGCAAATAGAGCCGTGCCGTAATCTTTAAGCTTGGGTATTGAGTTAAAAATGACAATAAAAGCAACAATGTAAATAATGAATTCAACCGCGTTCTTGAGAAAGTTGAATTGTGTGAGGTCTACAATTTTCAGTTTTCGTGAAGCTCCTTTAATGCCACGTCCAATTAAAAATCGCAAGATTCGTCCGACAACTACTGCAATGGAAAGAACAATGATGGCAAAAATGACATGGTCCCAATAATTGCCCAAAATTTTCATGGTTCGAAAATAGCAAACAAGACGCAACATTCAAGATGAATACATTTTCAATGACCGCATTACCTGAACCTATGAAATGATTTATAGATGAAATAAGAATGTTAGGGAATTCGGAAGCGCCACCTTAGACAGTAATAAATCGTAGTATCGGGTAACGAAATGAGTCGCCACAAAAACGGCCAACTTCTTATCAATTCTTCTAACAGTTTAAAAAACCTTCCGTATTATTGCGGCTCATGCGGTTACGGCTCGAAGATATCAAAGCTCCTATTGCGCGGGAAATGGAAGAATTTGAACCAAAGTTCAGAGCCTCCATGAAAACCAAGGTTTTACTGCTGGATAAAATCATGGGCTACATTGTAAAGCGCAAGGGCAAGCAAATGCGCCCGATGTTTGTGTTTTTAAGTGCAGGCGCTTGCGGCACTATCAATGAAGCCACCTTCCGGGGCGCATCCCTCATAGAGTTATTGCATACTGCTACGCTCGTTCATGATGATGTTGTGGATGAGGCGAATTACCGAAGGGGATTTTTTTCTGTAAATGCCCTTTGGAAAAATAAGATCGCTGTACTTGTTGGCGACTTTCTGCTGTCGCGTGGTCTGATCCTATCAATCGAAAATAAGGATTTTCAACTATTGACCATTGTTACCCAGGCAGTGAAAGAGATGAGTGAAGGTGAACTGCTTCAAATGGAAAAGTCCAGGAGGTTAGACATAACCGAGGAAGTTTATTACGATATCATCAGGCAAAAAACTGCTTCATTAATATCTTCATGTTGTGCTGTTGGCGCTAGTTCAGCTGGTGCAAGTGATAAACTCGTGCAGAAGATGCACAAGTTCGGAGAAAAGATCGGCATGGCATTTCAAATCAAAGACGACCTTTTTGATTATGGAGAAATGGAGATTGGCAAACCTGTTGGCATTGACATCAAAGAGAAGAAAATGACACTTCCTTTAATTTATGCCTTGTCCCGATCGGGCTGGATGGAGAAAAGAAAGATCATCAGCATTGTTAAGAATGAGAGCAACAAGCCAAAAAAGGTAAAAGAAGTCATTGCTTACGTAAAAAACTCAGGCGGTATTGAATACGCGATTAAAAGCATGGAACAGTACCATCAGGAAGCCATCGCCATACTTCATACCCTACCACCTTCACCTTACAGAAATTCATTAGAACAGCTGGTTCAATTTACCATCGACAGAACGAATTAATCAACTCAGAAAGGGAACAAGTAGAAAGTCCGTAAAGCTGAAGATGCTTAGCCGGAAATTGCTTCTTAAAAACGGAGATTATACAATAGTCCAACCTAGAGGTGAGGTATTGGCTTTAGCTAGACTTATCAGGCTAAACTTTTGCTTTTGTTTTATTTGTTCCCCGAATAATGTTGGGGCTATTTTTAATGACTAATCTGTATAAAAAAACTTTGGACCTTGCCTGGCCAGCTCAAACACCCCTTCCGCAAGACACACTTACATGGTGAAACTGTATGAATTAAGCACAAAGAAAACCGCAGGTGTCCTTTGCTTACACGAATGGTTGAGAGATCGCTGGCGATCTCTCAACCATCAAGCACGACTACCAACTATTTTGTATAAATGCATCCTCCAGCGCGCTTTACAGCTAAGCTATAAAAGAGAGAAAACTCACCTCCACTTTTACTCGGGTCTCTGATTAAAAAAATAAGAATAACGAATAAACTATATGCAAAAAAAAACCGCTCTGGGAACAGAGCGGTTTTAAACCTAAACCTAATCTATTGAGAAATGTTCTAACTCAATGCTACTTTAGACCTTCCTGCTTCAAGCACTGCATAATCTTTCAAACTTTGAAAATCTGTAGGCTGAAGTGCTTTAAATGCAGGCCCTGAATTTTCAGGAGAATAGCTTCCGGCAGTCTCCCACCATTTTTTTGCATTTTCTCTAGCCGACTTCCGATCAATGTTTTCAAATAAATTGATACATGAATCAGAGATCATCCACGGCTTTTCAATATTGCTGTACTTTTCAAAAATCAGGCTCCGCATTTGGGTACCACTCTGTTGATTTTTAAAATGCATCACAGAGTAAGAAAGTGTTTCTGGTTCTGTCATAACCATATCCCAATATTTCTTTGAGGCAATTACCTGAGCTGTCGTGAGTAGGTATCCGAAACCGCTTTCAATTTGTTCCTTGGTGATAGGACACTTCGCTTTCAATTCTGGTTTCTTCTTTCCGAGGAGTTTTTCAAAAAATGCCATACGTTAATCTTTAAAGGTTCGGTCGTTGATTCACCCTATTAGATACTCCAATAAGGGTGAATAGTTGCATATAAGACTAAAAAAAGTTCAAAAGGTTACAGAAATACTTGCTTTAAAGGCAGTTAAGTTACAAAACAAGATTATTTGTATCAACTGAATATTTGCCAAAAAAATGAAAACTGTACAGTTCTGGACAAATACTGTACAGTTTCGAATCATAATTTAGATGCGGCTTTGTTCTTTTCAACCTGCTCATAGTGTGTGAGGAAGTCTTCCAGCTTTTCGGCTGGTATCTTTTTGCCAATGATTTTTTTACGGCTGTCAAGTATGTATAACGTTGGCGTGGTCATGGCATCGTAATGATCCTGGTAAGGGCCAACATAAGTACGTGGGCCGTTCACAGTAATCCATGGCAATTTCATTTCTTTAATATAATCACGCATTTTCGACATGGATGTATCAGCACTTACTGCATATACTTCAACATCAAACTTTTTCTTATTGGTGTTGTAAAAATCAACCAGCTTAGGTGTTTCTTCTTTGCAATGCCCGCAATCAGGATCAAAAATGTAGAGGACAGTATACCTGTTTTTAATGTCATATAATGCTTTTGGCTGCAGCTTGCTGTCTTGCATAATCAAGTTCGCACCTGTTCTGCCAACAAGGCTTTTCCGTAATCGATCCGCGTGTTCTTTCAGGTTTTTCTTCAACTTATCATTGGCCCAAAAATCCATTTCCCCGGTAGCAAAGAATTTATCGTACAGATGCACATACACTTCATCAAGCCCCATGATCTCAGGAGTCTGGTATTTGATTACTGACATCCAAACTGCATACTTGTAGGTTTCCTGGTTCTTCTTCGCTTTAGCAACGATGATGTCTATTGCTTTTTTCAAAGTATCAGGAATGGGTGCATATAACTTATCGAGGTATTCATTGATCTTCTCCTGATACATAGGACGAGGCATACGGATCAGCGCATCATCTGCTAAATCGAAGTTGTCAAAGAAATGTTCTCGATACCATCGTAGTTGAAAAGTTGAATCGATTTTGCCATTCGCTAGCTTAGGGGCATCCGGTATTTTGATAGCTTTGTTCGCCTTGAAGATTTTAGCTGTTACGGTGGTGGGATGACTTGCAATAACCTGATCCTGGTAGGCCAATACTTTTTCATTCACTTTATTAAAAGCATCACGCGCGTCTTTCTTCTGATCTTCTTTTAAAGTACTATCCTGAATGACTTTGATGTAAGGCTCAGCCTCCTGGTGACGCTCCATGTTGAAGACCATGTTATCAAAAAATAGTTTGTTATCGGCATCACCGGTTACAACCATATTTTTAACATAGTCCTGTGTATTGGTAGCCATTGAAAATCGCTGGTTACTTCCAACAACAATTTCGAAGATCCTTGTCTTATCAAGAACAAGAAAATAGATGCCTTGCGGCAATACTTGCTTTCCATCAAAAGCAAAACTTCCTTGTCCGTCAACTTTTGCCGTGTCCTTTATAAAAGTACTTTCACCGTAATAGTATCCCAAATAGGCCGTTGTGTCTTTAAGGCCGTTTACTTTAAACTGGATCTTATACCCGGCTTGAGCAAAACTGCCGATGGCAATAAATAAAACGAGTGCTGTGAGGATAAAACGCATAAAACAATCAATTTGACCTGCAATTTCTTAAAATAATGCCTGATTTCAACGGACATTAATAACAGATATTTCAATTTTGTGACCTCCTGTAAGTATTTAACAAACTTTAACACAGAATTGATTTCCAGCTTTGCTGATATTGAAATTCATCCGGGAAGATTTATATCGGTAACTTATTAATTTTACGCACTACGATGTCTTTGAGCATACAAAATCTTACTAAGATATACGGTCAACAGACTGCTGTTGATAACGTTTCATTTGCAGTAGCCGAAGGAGAGGTTGTTGGTTTTCTTGGTCCCAATGGGGCTGGCAAGTCCACGACAATGAAAATTGCTACCACTTATATTCCCCCAACCCGAGGAACAGTGTTGGTGGGTGGGCTGGATGTAGTTTCGCAAGCTTTAGCGGTAAAAAAATTAATCGGATACCTGCCAGAGCACAATCCACTTTATCTGGACATGTATGTGAGAGAATACTTAAACTTTATTGGTAAAGTTTATGGATTAGGAGGTAAATTATTGAAAGCTCGTGTTGATGAGATGATTGAACGATGTGGCCTACAACGTGAGCAGGATAAAAAGATTGAAGCACTCTCCAAAGGTTACAGACAACGGGTGGGCTTAGCCCAAGCGTTGATTCATGATCCAAAGGTTCTCATTCTTGACGAGCCTACTTCTGGACTTGATCCAAATCAAATTTTAGAAATCAGAAAGCTAATTAAAGATATCAGTGTTAATAAAACAGTATTGTTTTCAACACACATCATGCAGGAAGTTCAAGCATTATGTGATCGCGTAATCCTTATTAACAAAGGTAAGTTGGTTGCCGATAGTACACTATCCAATTTAATGGCAGGAAATAAAGAATCAACAGTAGTGATTGTGGAGTTCGAAAGCCCAATAGCACTGAAAGACCTTGAACAAATCAATGGAGCAGATGAGGTTAGTGAAATAGCAGCGAATACTTATCGGATCAGAACAAGAGGAGACAAAGACATCAGACCAGAAATATTCCGATTTGCTGCCGATAAAAATTTATCGATGGTAGGATTAAAGCAAGAGAAAAGTTCGCTGGAAAACATCTTCCAGGAATTAACGAAGTAACGATCTGCTTAAATAAGATCACTGCAAAAACAAAACCTTCACATGGCTGGAACCTGCAACTATCTTGTTATTCTCTGCTGCTGCATAGTATTTACCTATTAGAACCTTGTCTTCCATTGGAATGCTTTTTTAAAGAATTTATACAGTACATATTACCGCTCTAATCATGGCTTCTAACAATTCATCCTTGTATAGCATTCTCGCAGTAAGATGCCCGAGGTGCCATGAAGGAAAAATGTTTCCTCCCGGTACTTTATATACTCCGGCAAAATTTATGAAGATGAATCCAAACTGCCCCTGCTGCGGCCAGTCATTCGAGCCTGAGCCCGGCTACTATTTCGGTGCAATGTTCGTGAGTTATGGCATCAACACGGCTTTTTTTATAGCAGTATGGATAGCCCTTTATATTCTGGTCGAGGAAATTACGATAACGATGATGATTGTTGCGCTGCTGGTTGTCGTACTCGGCCTGTTACCGATCACCTTTCGCTTATCCCGCGCCCTTTGGATCCACATCTTCGTGAGATACGAAGGACCTTGTCGGAACATTATTAAAAAATGATATAGGCAACGTTAAGTTTTAAAGCAACGGTTTACGTCTTAATCTACAGCCTCTTCTACAAACCTATCGATTAAATCAACAAGTATAATTTGGTTCTTAATTCGCTTTATCACTGTGAAAGTATAATCATCGAAGTTGATCGTTTCACCAACGTTAGGGATTCTTCCCACAATATCGATTAACATCCCTGCCAGGGTTACATATATATCATTCTCTGGCAACGGACGGGGAAGACGTTCGTTAAGACTAGTGAGGGTTGCTGACCCTTGAAGACGGAACTTCTTTTCATCAATCTTTTCTATCAATGGTGTCTCTGAATCATATTCATCCTGAATCTCTCCTACAAGCTCTTCCAGGATATCTTCCATTGTAATTACCCCTTCCGTTCCACCAAATTCATCAACAACAATCGCAAACTGAACATGCTGCTTTTGGAAATCGCGCATAATATCGATGAGCTTTTTATTGGCTGCGATATAATGTGGCGTACGCATGATATCATCGATTTTAAAATTGGCACCACTTTTCAGTTTTGGCAACATATCTTTTGTAAAGATAATACCGACGATATGATCAATCGTTCCTTCATAAACAGGCACTCGGGAGTATCCATTCTCAAGAATCTTGTCTATGTTTTGCGTCAACGGCAAAGACTTATTGATACCAAAGACGTGTGTTCTGGGCACCATTGCCTGTCTTGCAGTACGCTCTGCGAAATCAAAAGCATTGCGGATAATCTCATATTTTCGCTGCTCTATCACGCCACTATTTTTTCCTTGCTCCACCATCATTCTCAGTTCTTCAGGAGAATGCACTTCTGCTTCCTTTAAAGGAGTGATACCAATCAGACGAAGTATAAAATTTGAAAATCCATTCAACACAAAAATGAATGGTCTGAAGACCCAATAAAATACATTTAAAGGACCGGCAAGCCAAAGTGTTGTGCTTTCAGGACGTTGAATTGCAATAGACTTTGGAGCAAGTTCTCCAAACACAATGTGGAGTATGGTGATGAGCGCAAAGGCTATCGGTATTGCTATACTATGCGCTGTTTCAGCGTCTAGTTGAAACCCTGCAAACTCCATCGTTGCAATAATAATATTGGCCACAACAGCCTCCCCGATCCAACCAAGCCCAAGACTTGCAATGGTAATCCCCAACTGCGTTGCAGAGAGGTATGAGTCAAGGTTTGCAACAATGTGTTTGGAAAGCGAAGCCATGCGATGGCCTTCCTTCGCCTTCAGATCAAGCTGCGATGATCTTACTTTTACAATAGCAAACTCTGCCGCGACAAAGAAGCCATTGAGTAAAACAAGCAAGCCAGTAAGTAAAACATTCAGTACCATAAGGACAAAACAAAAGGGCTGCTAATAACAGCCCTAAAAAATACTATAAAAAAATAAATAAATCAGATGCGTTTTTCCAGTTCAGCAATTTTATCTTGTGCTTCGCCTTTTCCTAGTGAAAGCGCCTTCTTATATAACTCAACTGCCTCCTTGTAAGTTTCCTTTTTCTTTCTTGGTGCAAGTTTAGTTCTATTTGCTGCTTCTTCCACCGCTTGTGCTCTGGTGTAATAAGCATCTGCCTCACTCATTTTCGACTGGATCATGATCTCCTGAACACGCGCTTCGATCAACGCAAGCTCTTGGCCTTTTGCTTCTATTTGTGCCTGCTTATCAGCAATCTCTGCATCTTGCAAGCCGACAGTGTTCACCAGGTTTTCGTTTTCACTCCTGTATTTTTCTACCTGTTCCTGCAGCATTGCAATTTCCTGTGTTCGAGTTTCCAGGTCTGCCTTCAGCTTTTTAATCGTTCTTGAAAAAGCATTTGAGTTTGCCTTTGAATCTTTTAAAGTCCTTTCAAGGCCATCAATTTTACGTTGCGTCTCCTTTACATAAGAATTAAGATCCTTCATTCTCGATGAATAATCATCGTAAGTTGTGCCTTCTACCATGTTAACGCGAAGCAGTTGGCGGCTTGCATCAATAGAATCCATTAATGTGCCTACTTCTGTAAGCGTGTGCGCCATTTGCTGGCTTGTCTCCAGTTCCCTTCTTAAAGAATCCACTTCGGTACGAAGTCCTTCTTTTTCTTTGGTATCACAACTAATGATCAAAGCGGCCAGCGGCAGAGCAAAAACGAGCTTTTTAAGCATATTCGATTAATATTTTGGGGTTACGAACAACAAAAATAATGGTTTTTAGGGACTGAATGGGTTGTATTCTCAAATAATAATACATGGCCGCTTCAACCACTGCAATTGCAGATTATACATTAAAACCAACATTCTGCTGAATTCCTTTTGCGATTTATGAAACGCATCTAAATTTGCGACCGATTTACTTAAGTATTTGATTTATCGGATGCCCAATTTAATAACTACGCGTATTGCAGATCTGGGCAAACCTCGAGTAATCATCATTGGTGGAGGTTTTGGAGGATTGGAGGTTGTTAAAGGTCTGCGCAAAGCTAAAACACAAACGGTTCTCTTTGATAAATACAATCACCACACGTTCCAGCCACTCCTTTACCAGGTTGCTACATCTGGCTTGGAAACAAGTTCAATAGTCTTTCCTTTCCGAAGACGTTTTGCGGGACAAGAAAACTTTCACTTCCGCTTAGCAGAAGTTACTGCTGTTCTTCCGGAGGAGAATTGCATTTCAACTTCAATAGGTAGTCTTAATTACGACTATCTGGTCATTGCCACCGGAGCAGAAACAAATTTTTACGGGTTGAAGGATGTAGAGCAACACGCTTACCCCATGAAAACCATTATCGATTCTATCAAGTTGCGTAACGTAATGATCCGCAATGTGGAAACTGCGTTGCTGATAGAAGATAAAGAGCTTATGAATAGCTACATGGATATAGTGATTGTTGGAGGCGGGCCAACAGGTGTTGAATTGGCGGGCGCGATAGCGGAGTTAAAGAAGTACGTGTTCCCCAATGATTACCCGGAGTTGGAATTGGGTCAGATGGACATTCACCTTATCGAAGCTACACCACGTTTATTAAATGGAATGTCTGACATAGCAGGGCGTAAATCGCTGGAATATCTTCAGGGCATGGGCGTGAAGGTTCACCTTAACTGTGCTGTAAAGTCTTACGATGGACATGAAGTAATCTTTAATACTGGTGAAAAGTTAATCAGCAAGACACTAATCTGGGCTGCAGGTGTTAAAGGAAATCCCGTTGCAGGCCTTTCGGCTGAATCATTGGGAAGAGCTTCACGACTGAAAGTAGATGCTTATAACCGCGTGAACGGCTATCATAATATTTTTGCAATTGGCGATGTCGCATTGGTAGAAGGCGATCCTGAGTATCCAAACGGCCATCCCATGATGGCTCCTCCTGCAATGCAACAGGGCCAATTGGTTGCAGAAAATATTCATCGTTTGCTAAACAAGCAGGCATTGAAACCATTTCGATACAACAACCAGGGTGCTATGGCTACGATTGGAAGAAACAAGGCAGTTGTTGATTTGAAATCTTTCAAGTTCCAAGGTTTTTTTGCCTGGCTGGTATGGATGTTTATTCACCTTCTTTCAATTATCGGCTTCAGAAATAAATTCTTTGTCTTTGTTAACTGGCTCTTCAGCTACTTCTCATACGACAAGAGTAACAGACTGATTATAGCGAGGCCGAAAGACGGTGTGCAGTAAGCCATGGACGAATCAACCAGTTATAGTAAACATATCACTCCGCTCTCGGCAGCAGGAGTTTTGATTTCTCTCGGTATTATTTATGGAGACATAGGTACATCTCCTATCTATACCTTTCGCTTCATTATCGGTAAACACATTATTACAGAAGACCTTGTCATAGGTGGTTTGTCTTGCGTGTTCTGGACCCTTACGTTAATCACATCCATAAAATATGTTTACCTGGCACTAAGTGCTGATAACAAAGGAGAAGGTGGGATCTTTGCATTGTATGCACTGGTAAGACGGTACAAAGCCGGGTGGGTAATCTTTCCAGCTATTATTGGTTGTGCTACCCTTATCTCTGATGGTTTTATTACGCCAGCCATCAGTGTTACCTCTGCTATTGAGGGAATCAGGGTACTTTACCCGGAGATTACGACCGAAACAATTGTCACCATCGTCATCATCATTCTTGTTTTACTTTTTGTATTTCAGCAGTTTGGTAGTGGTGTTGTTGGTCGCACTTTCGGTCCGGTTATGCTCATCTGGTTTACTTTCATTGCCGTGATGGGTGCGTTGCATCTGGTACATAAACCTGAAATACTCAAAGCCATTAATCCTGTTTATGCTATCAACCTCTTGATTAAATATCCTGGAGGTTTTTGGATTTTAGGAGCGGTCTTTCTTTGTACTACTGGGGCAGAAGCAATGTATTCAGATCTTGGCCACGTAGGTAAATCGAACATAAGAATAAGCTGGGGTTTTGTAAAAGTAGCCTTACTGCTCAGCTATTTTGGGCAAGGTGCGTGGCTCCTGGAGCATGAAGGCAAAGTACTAGGTGGTGCCATTCCCTTCTTCGAAATTCTTCCGCAGACAAAATTCTTCCTCATCTTTGGAGTGGCCCTTGCTACCATGGCTACCATCATAGCAAGCCAGGCATTGATCTCTGGCACGTTCACGCTTGTAAATGAAGCGATGAAATTAAAACTCTGGCCGGCAACAAGGGTTCGATATCCAAGCCAGGTCAAAGGGCAGATCTACATTCCATCCATCAACTGGATTCTAATGTTGGGCTGCATTCTTGTTGTGCTTATTTTCCGTGAGACAACCCGAATGGAAGGCGCGTATGGCCTTGCCATTACGTTCGATATGCTGATGACCACTTCATTGCTGGTTTACTATTTTTCTGTTTCACGAAAATCTACCTACAGAGCATTACTCCTCGCCATAATATTCTTTTCTATTGAAGGTGCTTTTCTTATTTCTAACCTCAACAAGTTTGCACATGGAGGATGGTTTTCATTTACCATCGCCACCATGTTTTTCTCGATGATGTATATACTGGTAAGGGCTAGAAAACTTCGGGATCGTCATACAGAATTTGTGGACTTAAAGCATTATGTCGGAATGATTCAAGATCTGCAGGCTGACAAAACAGTGCCGAAAGAAGCAACTAATCTTGTATTCCTGGCAATGGCCGATACCAAAAGGTACATCGACTCCAACATTATTTATTCTATCTTTAAAAAGCGACCCAAACGCGCGGACGTCTATTGGTTTGTGCATGTGGATACGGTTGATAGTCCGTTTACCAGTAAGTATGTCGTTGACACGATCATTCCAAAGAAATGTTTTTTTGTGAGGATAAAGTTAGGATTTAAAACTGACCATCGGGTGAACCTGATTTTTAACAAAATTCTTCACGAGATGGCAGACTCCGGAGAGATTGATCTTACAAGTCCTTACGCTTCGCTTCACAAGTACAGCATGATGGCCGATTTCAAATTTGTGATCTTACACTCCTGGGCTTCTTCGGACAGCGAGATCTCCAATTTTGACAGGCTGATCATTCACGGATATCGTTTGCTGAAGAAACACAGCTTGTCAACGGAAGAACTATACGGTATAGAAGCCGCAAACCTGGAAGTTGAAAAAGTACCGATCCAGGTAGGGCCAACTGCGAAAGTCAAGATCAAACGAGAAAGAGAAGGTTGATGCGAAAGTACGAGGTTAGAGGTACGAGGTACGATTCAAATCTCGATTTTCAAGTTTCTAAATTCTAACTTCAACCTTCCGTCTTCTGTGTACCAATAGCCCAAAGGTTTCCTGCGAAGTCTTCAAAGGTACCCCTGATGTCGGGATCATCTTTTTTGCTCACAGGTTCCTCGATTGATTTACATCCCAATTCCAATGCTTTAGCAAAAGTTTTAAATACATCGGGCACATAGACGTGAATTAAGAACTTGTTTGCGGGGTAAGCAGGACTTGAATCTGCTAACATGATTACCGAGTCATCAATTTTCAATTCCGCATGCATGATGGAACCATTCGGCAAGTCAAATCTTCTTAATTGTGTTGCCCCAAAAATTTCCTCTAATAAATCAATTAGCCGTTGCGCCTTATCCACAATGAAATAAGGCGAGACCGAGTTGTATCCTTTAGGTTTGAATTCCATGTTATAATTGGTTTTGCAAGAAAGATAAAAAACTAGCTGCACCAGAACAATTAATGGCCAAGGCAACTCGGAGACGGTGTATTATCAATACTATTAAATCCTAATTAAGTCAAATCTCTTACAAGGGTTGGTTATTCCAGGCTTTATTATTTTAAGCTGTCCAATAACTGCGCTGTTTGATATTTTATTAGAGGTGCTTTATCTGTATGATTTTCAAACAGCGTATTACCTCTATTTAAAAGAACAAGTTAGGGACGCCATGGACATTAAATTAAGACTACGTTCCTAAAGGCCTTAAAAATTTATATCCATTCTCTTCCTTAAATCATCCTTTTTTTACTAACTTATCATCGTTGATTCTCCATCAATTTATAGTAGATATAATCCTGATATCTCTTCATTCCAATAAACATTATGGCGACCTTATACTGATCTTATAGCGACCTTATAGCGATATGTCCTCCTATTCCGCTCCTATAACCCTCCTATACCGCTGCTAAACTCTCCTAAACTCCTTCCTGATAGCTTGACCAACACTTCCTTATTTAACGCTGCTACAGTCTAATCTTGACCTTCTTAAATATGCCCACTATCGAACAATACCGTTCGAAATCGCTTAATGCTTCGGCCATGAGATAATTCAAAATACTAATCGTCAGCACTTTATCAGATGGCACCAATGTTGGAAACCAAATGACGTATGATTAGAAACTTCGTTAAAATCGCCTTGAGAATTATGCTCCGTAACAAAGCATATTCTTTCATTAACATCGCCGGCCTTTCCGTTGGTATTGCTTGTTGCCTGATGCTTGCCTTGTATATACAGGATGAATTCAGCTATGACAAGCATCATAAAGATGGTGACCATATCTACAGGATGACAACACGCTTTGATCAGGAAGCAAAAACAATCTTCATGGCTAGCACCTCGGCACCTATTGCATGGGGAATAAAAGATGAAATACCTGAGTTTGAGAAGGTAGCAAGAATGGTAAACCCTCCAGGTGTTGCTCAAAATCTTATCCGTTATGAAAACAATCAATTCTATGAATCTGAAGGTTTCATTGCCGACTCTACCATATTTGAGATTTTAACATACGAGTTTGTTGAGGGCAATCCTAAAAAAGCGTTGGTAGAAGCTAATAGCGTTGTCGTTACAACTACATTGGCGAAGAAGTTATTCGGCAATGAGTCAGCATTGAATAAGGTAATTAATATCGATCAGGGCGGTGCTGTTGCAGATTACAAAGTTACGGGTGTATTTAAAGAAGGTGTTCACAAATCTCATGTAGAGCCTAACTTCTTTGTGTCGATGACAAGTTCTGGTGGCTGGGCGGAGTACCTTAGATCAACAGATGTGGTGGATGAATGGGGCGGCCAGAATTTCATCATCTCGTATGTAAAGCTCAAGCCTGATTATGAAATTAACGAAGTAATAAAAAAGGTAAACATTGCTTTTATGAAGCATGGTGCTGATGATATGAAAGCGCTAGGTTTCAAAAAAGAGCTTGGCCTTCATCCTATAAAAGACATCTACCTTTATTCTGCTTTCGGAGAGGAAAGCCCTCGTATCGTTTACATATACGTAATTGCGTCTATAGCTACATTCATTTTACTCATTGCCTGCATCAACTTCATGAACCTCTCCACTGCCAAGGCAACAAAGCGGGCAAGTGAAGTCGGCCTCAGAAAAACATTAGGTGCAAATCGGACCTCACTGGTTGGTCAGTTTCTTGGCGAAGCAATGGTGATTGTTGTTGTTGCCATCATGATCAGCATGGTGATAGTACAATTAATGTTGCCTGGTTTCAATGCTATTACAGGCAAAGCGATTAACCTGCAAACCGAAAATATCTATTTTATTGCGCTAGCCCTTGCTGTGATTACTATCATTACGGGTGCAATTGCCGGCAGCTATCCTGCGTTCTACTTATCCTCTTTTCAACCTGCGAAAGTATTGAAAGGCAAGTCGTCCCTGCAATCCAGTAACAGTCTTTTGCGCAGATCGCTCGTAGTATTTCAATTTGTAATTGCCATCACGCTCGTCTGTGGCATGATCGTGATCACCAAACAATTGAATTACATGCAGGAAAAGGATCTCGGCTTTAATGCAGATCATAAGATCATTCTACCATTGCGCACTGCATCTGCCCAAAATAATTATGCTCCAATACGAAACGAAGTGTCAAAGCTTGCAGCAGTGAATGCAGTTTCCGCTACGGGTTATCTTCCGGGATCACCGATATTCACAGACTTTTCTGTTTACACACAAGGAAGTTCAATGGACAACGCCACCCGTATAAGGCGAAACTGGGTAGAACCGAACTACCTTGACATGCTCGATATAATAGTTGTCGCTGGTAATAATTTTTCGGAACAACGCGATTCTACCAGTGGTAGCAAAGTCATTGTGAACGTTCAAGCCGTTAAAGAACTTGGTCTCACTCCTGAAACAGCGGTTGGCGAGGTGCTCTATTCCGAATGGCAAGGAACAAGATCTGAGTTCAGAATCATTGGCGTGATGGAAGATTTTCATCAGGTTACGTTGAAAGAAGGGATTTATCCAATTATGTTTCGTGTGCCTGAAGCGCCTAACCATAGCTTCATCATTGTTGATACGAAAGCACAGAATTTTTCGGAGACATTGGCTGGCGTAGAGAAGGTATGGAAATCAGTGAATCCTGATACTCCTTTTGAATATACTTTCCTGGATGAAAACATTGCGAAACAATATGAGGAGGATAGAAAAGTATCGAAGGTTATTACAAGCTTTAGCATTATTGCCATGATCATTTGTTGCTTAGGCTTGTATGGTCTCTCAACATACATGGCTGAAAGACGGTTTAAAGAAATCGGCATTCGTAAAGTGATGGGTGCAACGGTCCAGCAGATCATGAGCATGATGTCTGCTGAGTTTGTGAAACTGGTATTGATTGCGTTCGTCATCAGTGTTCCCTTGGCATGGTATGGTATCAACAAATGGCTCGAAGGTTTTGAATACAAGACCACGCCTGGCGTAGAAGTGTTTGTATACTCAGGTCTTGGAGCTTTAGTGATCGCATTGCTTACCGTAAGTTTTGAGTCGATAAGAGCCGCCTCCGGAAATCCAGTAAATGCTTTGAGGAATGAGTAGCTGGATTCTGGATGCTGGATTCTAGGATTCTCGCACTCGTAACTGACATCTCGAATCTTATATCTCAATTCTCAAATCTATTGTCTAACACTTAACTCCTTATGTTTAAAAGCTACTTCATCATTGGCCTAAGAAACCTTCTCAAGCAAAAAGGATATTCATTTATTAAGATTGCGGGGCTTGCATTTGGTCTTGCCGCGAGCATGATCATTTATCTTTATGTAAGAGAAGATCTGTCTTACGACAAGTTCAATGCAAATTATAAGAGAATTGTTCGTGTGCTTACCATTGATAGTGCGGAGGGAGTGAGTAGCAAACTTGTTGGCGTAACACAGCCACGCCTGGGGCCTGCTGCGAAAGAAGAATTACCGGAAGTCATCGAATCAGTAAGGTTTACCGGGGGCGGCAGGTATGATCTGAGTTACAATGATAATTCATTGAAATGCGAGGCTGCTTTCAGAGTTGACCCAACTGTATTTAGTGTTTTCGATTTTAAAATAGTGGATGGTGCGAAGGAAGGTGCCTTAGAACAGCCAGGCTCTATTGCCATCACACAATCACTTGCCAAAAAGATCTTCGGTGACGAAAATCCAATTGGTAAAACAGTCAAGCTCAACCGGACTACAGATTTAAATGTTACAGCAGTTCTGGCTGATCCTCCTAAGAGCTCCCATATTCAGTTTGATCTATTACATACCTTAGTTCCTGGCCCAACAGAAGATGGACTCCGCCAGGGGTTAGAAACATGGCAAGGCATTTTCTCCTTCACCTACCTCCTGCTGGACAAGCCTGCGGATGTAAATGATCTTAACAAAAAGCTTCAAGCCATCACGAAGAAGAATAATGCCTTCGAATTTTTCACTCCTGTGGTTCAACCGTTAGAGGATGTTCATTTAAAATCTAAAGAGATCTTATTTGAAACGAATGCAAACAAGGCAGACGAACTAAATGTATATGTTCTCTGGATTATTGCCTTGTTAATTTTGATTCTCGCTGCCGTAAATTTCATGAATCTTGTTACGGCAAAATCAACCGGAAGGGCAAAAGAAGTTGGCATGCGTAAAGTGATCGGTGCAGTAAGAGCACAGCTTATCGGGCAACACCTTGTTGAGTCGATCAGTATTACACTTGTCTCTGCTCTTATTGCTTTAGGAGCAGTGTTTGCGTTCACTCCAATTCTGAATAACATCTATCAACGCTTTGCTGACAGCAACCTTTTGCTTGAACCTCAAAGTCTTTTCCTGCTTGCAGCATTAGTTGTGGGCGTTGGTATTATCGCAGGGCTATACCCGGCATTTGTGCTTTCTTCTTTTAAGCCAATTCACGTATTGAAAGGTGCATTCAAAAATTCTACGAGTGGCATTCGTTTACGCAAGGCTCTGGTTGTATTACAATTTACAATCTCTATTGCGTTAATGGTAGGCACCGGGATTGTCTATCAGCAAATGCGTTATATCTACACGGCTGATTTGGGTTATAGTCGTGATCAGGTAATCACGATTCAACAAAGCGGCGCAGCTGTAGAGCGGGCATCAACCTTTAAAACAGAATTACTACGCAATAAAAATATTGTTTCAGCAGGAACCTCTTCTTCGCGCGTGGGACAGCAATTGGGAAGAACGAACATCTTCCCTGAAGGTTCCACCAGCGAAACAAATATCATTACCAGTATTATGGTAGCGGATGAAAACTTTATTCCCACCATGGATATGAAGATCATTGCAGGGAGGAATTTCTCTCTCGACTATGACGACTCTTTATCAATGATCGTGAACGAGGAAATGCTGAGGCTACTGAAATGGAATGACGCTGTTGGAAAAACAATAGCACTACAATCAGGCCCGACACCTCAAGATCAAACAGTGTACAATGTAGTAGGCGTTGTGAAAGATTTTCATTTCGCTACCATTCGACACAGACTTGAGCCGATGTTCATGTTGTACAATCAGAACAATGGCGCATTATCCATAAAAATAAAATCGGAAGACATCGACGAGAGCCTTGCCCATATCGAGCAAGCCTGGAAAAAAGTTAATCCCGGAACTACCTTTGAGTACAATTTCCTGGATGAACAGTTTGCGAACCTATATCGCAATGAGCAGGCCTTCGCCAGTATGTTTACCCACTTCACTTCGTTGGCTATTATCATTGCAGGCCTTGGTTTGTTTGCTTTATCGGCTTTCACCGCTGAGCAGCGTAAAAAAGAAATCGGTATTAGAAAGGTTTTGGGTGCAAGCAATTCAAATATTTTGTATAAGCTATCTTCCGAGTTTGTGCAATTGATCCTTCTCGCATTTGTAGTGGCGAGCGCGGTTGCTTATTTCGTGATGGAGAAATGGTTAGAAGATTTTGAATATAGTATTAAGATTGGTGCAGGAATTTTTATTCTTGCGGGTATTGCCTCAGTGGCAATTGCACTGCTTACGGTAAGTTTTCAGGCGCTTAAAGCAGCATTCAGTAATCCAGTCGATTCATTAAGAAGCGAATAATAACATCATGCTCAAAAATTATTTCAAGACTACCTTACGCAATTTCCAACGCCACATTGGTTACACTGCTATCAATATTGCAGGACTTGCAGTTGGCATGGCCACCTCTATCTTCCTGTTTTTATGGATCAATGATGAACTAAGCTATGATGCATTCCATAAAAATAAAGACACGCTTTATCAAATGCTTCACCATGCAAAATATACAGATGGCACCATTGAAACTTTTACTTCAACGTCCGCTCCATTTGCAGAGGTAGTGCGGGCAGAGATACCGGAAGTTGAATATGCAGTACGTGCTGACTGGGGATCGAGCTTACTTTTTAATTACGAAGATGTCTCTTTTCTCGAGTATGGATATTATACTGACAAAGGATTTTTGAACATGTTTTCATACAACATTATTGAAGGCAATGCTGCTAACCCTGTTCCAGATATCAATTCGATAGCCATTTCGAAAAAACTCGCAGATAAGTATTTTCCAAAACAAAATGCGATAGGTAAAATATTTAAGGTAGATCGGAAGTATGACATGAAAGTGACTGCAGTGTTTGAAGATGTGCCATTAAACTCATCCATGCGTTTTGATTTTATCCTCGATTTTGAAAGGTACGCACAAGAGCGCGAATGGATGAAAAACTGGGGCAATTCAACTAATCAAACTTTTATAAAATTGCATGCATCCGCTTCACCAGAAACAGTAAACGAGAAATTAGCAAAACTATTTGCAAAAAACTGCGAGGGGTGTTTTATAACTCCATTTCTTCATGCCTATAAAGATCTGCGCTTGTTCGGCAATTATAAAAATGGAAAACAAGACGGTGGCAGAATTGAATACGTGAGAGCCTTTTCCGTTGTGGCCATATTCATTTTGCTGATTGCCTGTATCAATTTTATGAACCTTGCTACCGCACGATCAGCGACCCGCAGCCGGGAGGTAGGTGTAAGAAAAGTAATTGGCGCACAGAGAAGTAGCCTGGTTATCCAGTTCATCGGCGAAGCAGTTCTCATTTCATTTATAAGCCTGCTGCTGGCAATAACTTTTGTTGAGTTGGGATTACCCTTCTTCAACATGATTACTGAGAAGAACATCACACTTCACTTGTCAGATCCGATAATATTGACAGGTTTGCTTTCGATCACCATTCTCACAGGTGTTCTCGCTGGCAGCTACCCTGCTTTTGTGCTATCCTCTTTCCAACCCATATCAGTTCTTAAAGGCAACAAAGTATCTTTGTTATCGGGAGCAGGATTAAGAAAATCACTGGTGGTATTTCAATTTGCTATTTCAGCTGTTCTCATCAGCGGCAGCATTATGGTGAATGAGCAGATCCAATATATTCGTAATAAAAATCTTGGGTTTGACAGAAAAAATATAATCACCTCCAGCCTTTGGGGTAGCATTGGAAAAAATATTGAAGCTTATAAGATTGAGGCCATGCGTCATCCTGGTGTAATTTCAATATCCACCGCACAACATAATCCGTTTGATGTACAAAATTCAACCACTGACCCTATATGGCCTGGAAAGCAAAAAGGTGAAGAGAAATCATTCAGGGTAATTACCTCTGATGCTGATTTCATCCCTACCTTAGGAATGAAGTTAATTACGGGCAGAAATTTTTCAGGACAATCAAAGGCAGATACTTCAAATTATATTATTAATGAAGCTGCGGCAAAGGCCATGGGGCTTAAAGATCCTGTTGGCACGCCGCTGGAGATGTGGTTTGGAAAAGGACAGATTATTGGTGTCGTGAAAGATTTCCATAACCAGAATTTTAGAGATGCCATCGAACCGTTGATCTTCACTTACTATCCTGATAATAGTTGGAGAATTTTTATCAGGTTAGATTCAAAGAACATTGAACAATCGCTCGCGCATTTAGAGAAAGTCCATAAAAAGTTTGAAGATGTATTTCCTTTCGACTATAGTTTTCTTGATAAACAATTTGAAGATCAGTACCGTGCTGAAAATACCACCGGGCGACTCTCTATCTTTTTTATGGTGATTGCAATCTTTATTTCTTGCCTTGGATTGTTTGGACTAGCCTCCTTTACGGCAGAGCGAAGAACGAAAGAAATCGGTGTAAGAAAAGTACTGGGAGCATCCATACCAAATCTTATTACATTGCTTTGCGCAGATTTCACCAAGTTGATAATTGTGTCACTCTGTGTTGGGATTCCAATAGCGTATTACCTTACTACAATTTTTCTTGATCAGTACATTTTTCATACAGAACTGAATGGGTGGGTTTTTGTTATTACCGGGCTAGCAATATTAACGATAGCTTTAATCACTGTGATTTATCAATCTGCAAAAGCGGCCTGGGTTAACCCGGTGAACTCTTTACGCAATGACTAATTTTACAATTTTAAATATTAGAATACATCACGGTAAAAATTCGGCTTTATAATGGCGTGAATCTATTATATTGTGGTCGAATCCCATGGTTAAAAATTATCTCATAATTGCACTTCGGTTCTTCTCGAGGCAAAGAGGTTTTTCTATAATTAACATTAGCGGACTTACCATTGGTATCACCTGTAGTCTGCTGATTCTTCTGTATATCCAGGATGAACTTAGGTATGACAGATTTCATGATGATACTGATAAAATCTTTCGTATTGCTTTTGAGGGAAAATTACAAGGTAATCTTAGCCAAACCACGCTAACTGGTTTTCCCATTGCCAGTACGTTACAAAAGCAGGTACCAGAAATTGAATCAACGCTGCGGCTGGCAAGCTGGGCTACCTTTCCCGTAAGGTATGAAGATCGGTCCTTTACTGAAAAATATCTCCTGCTCGCAGATTCCAATCTCTTTAAATTCTTTGATTTTAAATTGCTTGAAGGTGACCCTGATAGTGTACTTTCAGGTGACAGAAAAATTGTGATCACCGAATCTGCTGCAAAGAGGTACTTTAATTATAAAGGCAAAGGTGATAAAACACCCTTGGGAAAAACTTTGATCATTGCACAAGGCTATACAGTTTCTGTTGCCGGCATTGCTGAAGACCCTCCGATTAATTCCCATTTTCATTTTACATTAATACTCTCCCTTAGCACATGGGAAAAAAGTGAATCTTCTTCATGGCTCAATGGAAAAGTGTTAACCTATTATAAAATCAAGTCAGAAGGCGTAGCGGAGCAGGCTGCAAACAATATTCAATCTACCTTACAAGCAAAACTAGACCAGGAACTGACGCACCTTAGAAAAACAAATCTTGAAGCTTATCAAAAACAAGGCAACGCTTTAAAGTATTTTATTCAACCTCTTGCCGATATTCACTTGCATTCACAATTGCATGATGAGATTGAAACGAATGGGAGCATAACAAATATCTATCTGTTCAGTTCAATAGCCGTATTTATTACGTTGCTTGCCTGCATTAATTTTATGAACCTCACTACTGCCCAATCTGCAAATAGAGCAAAGGAGGTATCTGTGCGTAAAACGGTTGGTGCGCAAACTAACAGGCTCATTTTACAATTTCTATTGGAGTCCTATTTCTATGTTTTTTTTGCAGTCATCATCGCGTTCTGTCTACTGCTCGTTGCGCTCGTGCCGTTCAATTATTTTACAGGTAAAGCACTTGCTTTTTCTTCATTGTTAAGTTTTCCTTTTTTATCAGGGATTTTAAGCTTTATCATTCTTACTGGTCTCGTGGCCGGAAGTTATCCGGCATTTTATCTCACCCAATTTTCTCCCGTAGAAGTTTTAAAAGGAAACTTGCGCGCACGGATGAGAAGTTATGGGATCAGAAATGTATTGGTTGTATTCCAGTTTCTTGTTTCCGCAGTTCTCATCATCGCAACACTTGTAGTGTATCAGCAGATTCTATACATTCGAAAAGCAGATTTAGGATTTGATAAAGTAAATATTATTAATCTTCTTCATACAAAGAATCTTGGCAATAATGCAGCAAGCTTCAAGAAGGAATTAGTCCAACAACCCCAAATCGTATCAGCAAGTTATTGTAACAGATTGCCTCCCAACGTTGACTGGCAATCGCTTTTTCGGAAACAGGGATTTGACAAAGACTATTCTCTTGCTATTTATGAAATGGACTATGACCATTTGAAAACGATGGGCTACCAACTCGTCTCCGGAAGGTATTTTGATCCTGAAGCGAATGATTCTATGTCTGTAATTCTTAATGAAACTGCTGCCGCGAGACTGCATCTGGGTGCATTTGACGATCAAAAAGTTTTTACAACATACGATCAACCGGCAGGCAAAGAAAGAAAGGTAATAGGAATTATCAGGGATTTTAATTTTCAATCACTCAAAGAACCAATTCAGCCCATGGCTATTATACTAGGGTATCAACCCAACTGGGAAATGGCCATTAGAATCAAAGGAGAACCAGACGTAGCTTTAGAGATCATTCATAAGCTGTACAAGAAATATGCACCTGATGCCGCGTTTGAGTATACCTTGCTCGTGAATAACTTTCAAGAGAAGCATACTGCTGAGCGAAAAATCGGAGTCTTATTCATATTATTTACTTGTCTGGCTGTTTTCATCGCGTGCCTTGGACTTTTCGGGCTGGCATCTTTTACAGCGGAAAAGCAACGCAAAGAAATTGGCGTTCGAAAAGCGCTTGGGGCTACTGAAGGAAACATCGTTCTGTTGTTGAATAAAGAATTTCTAAAGCTGGTATTGATTGCCAATACGCTTGCATGGCCATTGGCATGGTGGCTCATGTGGAGTTGGCTTAACCAGTTTGCTTATCACGCATCAATACCGTGGTGGACTTTTCTTTTAGCCGGTACGATCACGTTCTTAATCGCTTTTTTAACAATAAGTATTAAAGCATTAAAGGCAGCCAGAGGTAATCCTGTAAATTCTTTGAGAAATGATTAGGGGTTCATGCAACCTTAATTGTCTAAAACCAGTCTACTAAATTGTAAATACCATTTATGAAAAAAATTCTGCTCTTAACTACCCTCGCATGCCTGTCCCTGGTGGCCTTTGGCCAGGAAGAGATTCAAAAAGATCTTAAGTCCTTTTCGAAAATTATCGCCTCTCCCCGAATCAACCTGATCTTGAAGAAAGGTGATAGTGAAAATATCAAATTGGTATATAGCGATGTTAGCCAAAGTAAAATTAACATCATTGTAAAAGGTAAGACGTTGCACATCTATCTTGATGATGCTAAGAAAGTAGAAAAAACAGAACGTCTCGACAATAATCATGGCAATCGCAAGGGCATTTATGAAGGTGTTTCGATCACAGCCTATGTAACGTATAAAGAACTCGAGGCACTAGAGATCAGGGGTAACCAGGAACTAACCTGCCATGATCCTATTGACGCTGACCAGTTCAAGCTGAGAGCTTATGGCGAGAATGATATTACGTTGGCCTCGTTAAAGACCGAATATTTCAAAGCAAGTCTGTATGGCGTTAACAAATTAAAAATTAAGGATGGCAAGGTGATCGAACAGAAATACAGATTATTTGGAGAAAATAAGATCGACACCAAAGAGATGCGCAGTGCTTATACATCTACCAGTATTTTTGGTGAGGGAAGACTAAGCATTAACAGTTCAGAAGAAGTCCGGGTTAACGCGTTTGGAGAGCCAAGAATTCTAGTTGATGGTGGTGGACATGTAAGCAAAAGATTGGTTATCGGAAAAGCAGATATTACCGAGCAATAATACTACTCTTAATAAGTAACAAGAAGCGCTATGTCTTAGCGCTTTTTTTATTGTGTTTCAATTCAATAAAATCAACTTAATAATCTTTAATTCAAGCAGTCTGCTTGCAGCATGTAGCATGAGGCTAGCTGCCAAAACTTTCGCTTAAATAGTAATCTTATTTAATATTGGTTACTTCTGAGCATTACAAGCGTGCATCCCTGTACTACTTCAACACCTTGTTTTTCAGCCATCTGTTCAAACTCATCGTTTTCAGTACCCGGATTAAAAATGATTCTTTTTGGCTTCATACTGAGAATGAAATCATACCATTCAGGCTGGCGTTGCGGACCGATGTAAAGGGTTACAGTATCCACCTCATCCACCTGCGGCTTTTGGAAAATGTCCAGTATCTGTGCTCCAAATACCTCCCCTTTTTTAATGCCGACCGGAACAATTTCATGGTTGTATTGTTTCAGCATCCGTGCGGCCAGGTAGGCATATCGCGATGGATCGGTTGTTGCTCCTATGATAACTGTCTTCTTCACCCTATTTGTGCTATTTGAATTATTAAACATTTTCGATACGTTACAAACAAATTAACTAAAACACTCGTTCCAACTTTAAACTTATGGGATTACGTTCTATTGGCGCCTTTATTCTTGTTTTAATATCGGCAATTGCTTTCGGCCAATCAAAAAAAGAAAGCTCCTATCGATACACTGTCGACCTAACCAAGGTTGTCAATGACAGAGTTTATGTAGAATTAACTCCACCCTCCGTCACTGAATCAGAAATAACTTTTTTCTTTCCAAAAATAATTCCTGGAACTTATGCTATAGCAGATTATGGCAGATATGTATCTGATGTGACGGCTGTCGATAAAAAAGGAAATAAACTTACTGTTGAAAAAATAGACGAAAACTCCTGGAAGATAAAAGACGCCAAGAAAGTTACTAAAATAAGTTACTGGGTTGACGATAGCTGGGATACTACCACTACCGGACCCGAGATCTTCTGGCCTGCTGGGACTAATATAGAAGAACAAAAAAATTATGTCATCAACACCAGCGGTTTTTTTGGATACTTCGAAGGTCAAAAAGAAATCCCCTTTCAATTCAATGTTGTGAGACCAAAAGATCTTTATGGTTCAACCGGTTTAATACCAGTACAAACTGGCGTATCACCCGCAACTGTAAAACTTGAAAAGACACCTGACGCACAGGAGAAAGTTGTAGATGTTTACAAAGCAGTGGACTATGACCAACTGGTAGATTCTCCGTTAATGTATAGTAAACCTGATACTGCTATGATTAAGGTAGCCAATGCAGAAGTATTGATTGGGTCTTACTCTCCTACCGGGAAGGTTACTGCAAAACAAATTGCTGAAAGCATTCGCGAAGTGCTGATGGCGCAAAAGGAATATCTCGGTGGAAAATTGCCAGTAGATAAATATGCTTTTATTTTCTATTTCACTGATAAGCCAGTATTAAGTTATGGTGCATTAGAGCACTCATACTCATCGGTATACTACATGCCCGAAATGCCGATTGATGAAATGAATCAGCAACTCAGGGATTTTGCCGCTCACGAATTTTTTCACATTGTAACTCCACTTACTGTTCACTCCGAAGAGATTCATGATTTTGATTTCAACGATCCAAAGATGTCACAACACCTGTGGATGTATGAGGGGGTAACGGAATATTTTGCAGGAAATGTACAGGTTAAGTACGGACTAATCTCTCCGGAACAATATGTCGGAATGCTGCAGGAAAAGATGATTACTGCTGATCAGTTTAAGAACGATGTTCCGTTTACAGATATCAGCAAGTTCACTTTGGATCAATATCACGATCAATATTATAACGTTTACCAGAAGGGCGCCCTAATCGGCTTATGTCTTGACGTTAAGTTAAGAAAACTATCGTCAGGAAAATATGGACTGCAAAATCTGATGCTTGAACTTTCCAACAAGTACGGCAAAAATAAAGCGTTCAAAGATGAAGAGTTGTTTCAGGAGATTACCAGCATGACTTACCCTGAGATCGGAGAATTCTTTAATCGTTTTGTAAAGGGGACGGAACCACTTCCACTGAAAGAGACTTTTAATGATGTTGGAATAGTTTACACAGAGCAGGAAGTATATGAGGATTATAGTCTTGGTATCGGAAATGAAAATGTAGGCGTTACTCAGATAGAGAATAGGCCAAGAATCCAAATCGCCTCTGCAGCCAATATGAACGCCATGGGCAAGGCACTTGGATTTCAGGATGGAGATGTTCTTCTGAAAATTAACGGACAGGAAATACCAGACCTTGGTCCTGAATTCGGACCTTTTATTCAGGGCCACATCGCTTCATTACCAACATCAACCACACTTACTTATACCGTACTCCGCAAAGATGCAGGTGGAGAGAATAAAGAAGTGCAACTTTCTGCGCCTGTTACAAAAATCGAATTAACAAGAAGACACAATATTGAACCATCTCCTACTGCCACACCAGAACAATTGGCGTTAAGAGATTCGTGGTTGAAACCTTAACTCGTAAGAGTTCTCAATTTTTCAGTTCTTAGTTTTCCGTTAAAGTCCAGGTTATGCCAATAGCCTGGACTTTTTTATTGAGATACTAAAAAGGCTATTTTCTTTTATGGAATCTACGAAGCCGGTGAATCTAAGCATTACAATATAAAACACAATGCTATGAAAGCCTGGAAATTTAAGGTGATTACATTAATGATGATCAGTGTTGTTTTGTTACTTGCCTTCACACTGAAAAACACCGAACCGAAGAAAAAGAAAATACCTTTTGTACCTCCAAAAGGTTGCGTCTTCCGTACCGTTATGGGCGAGGAATCTTCGGAGAATCATTTCATTTACAAAACTCCTGAAAAAGTTTTAGTCTCAGTTGACCGCGGACTCTCCTTCATTACTAAAGCACAGAATGAAAACGGAGGCTGGGGCGCAGGCAGTCATTACCATCAGGACGTTGTAGATCCTCATGCTGTTGAAACGGATCCAGCTACTACTGCAATGGTCGCCATGGCGTTGCTCCGCAGTGGCAATACACTTACCACTGGTAGTCATTCTATCCAGCTAAATAAAGCACTCGGATATTTATTAAAGACAGTTGAAAGTTCCAATCCCAACAGTGTCAACATTACCACACAAACCGGAACACAAATTCAGACTAAGCTTGGGGCTAACATTGATGTCATTCTCACGTCTCAATTTCTGTCGAACATCATTGGCGAAATCAAGAATGATATGGCGTTGAAATCGCGGATACAGAAATGTCAAAACATTTGCGTTTCTAAAATACAGAAGGCCCAGGACGTTAATGGGAGTATTGCGGGAGCAGGCTGGGCAGGTGTTTTACAATCTTCTTTTGCGACCAATGCATTAGAGGCTGCAGAAGATAATGGTGCAAATGTTGACAAGAAAGCTTTGGAGAAAGCAAGATTATTCCAGAAGCAAAACTTCAATGCAAAAACCGGAGACGTAAACACTGACATGGGTGCAGGTATCGTTCTGTATTCAGTAACAGGTTGTGCAAGAGCGAGTGCAAAAGAGGCGCGTAAAGTGGAAGAAGAAATTAAAAAAGCAAAAGATGATGGAAGGCTTTCGGAAAATGCACCTGTTTCTGCAAAGAGTTTACAGGAAATAGGATATGAAAGAGATGAAGCATTAAAATATTCTACCTCTTATGAAGTTTATCAATCCGCTAAAGTGCAAGCACAGCGTGATGACATCATGGAGGGCTTTGGTAACAATGGTGGAGAAGAATTTCTCAGCTACTTGCAAACAGGAGAAAGCATGATCATTAACAAAGATCACCTATGGCAGAACTGGTATAACAACGTAAGCGGCCGGTTGCTAAAAATCCAAAATAACGATGGAAGCTGGAATGGCCATCATTGTATCACGAGTCCTGTATTTTGTACTGCAACCTGTTTACTCATACTGGCGGTTAACAACGATGTTGAGAAGCTTATCAAGCTCGGCGAAGAAAAATAGAATTAGGATGGTTAGTTTATGGTTAGAGCCGAGTGCATGAATGCACCGGCTTTTTTACTTTTACCTCATCTCGATTTATTATCTTACAAATTAAATTCCTACAATGAAACTCATCCTTCGTTTTGTGCTCGGCTGTGTTCTGTTACAAAGTTGTTCTTCTGCTCAAAAACAAGATGTGACATTACCCAACACAGACTCAGTTACCTTTATTCAATCCGACTCTGGTGACACTAATAGCTCCTATGCAAATTTTCACAACCTCATTCCTCCTGAAGATACGTTAACCCTTGCCCTTGAAGATGCTATCAGTAAACTAGCTGATGCAATGGAAACAAAAATGGTCTATAAAATAAGTGCAACTTTCAGTGGCTATGAGAATGGTGTTGACGCCAATTATTATTACGACTCTCTTTTGAATCTTACATATTGCACAGTGTCTTGGAGTTCAGAAGGTACAAGCGGAAACTATACTTATTACTTCCATAATAATTCACTTATTGCTTCACGCGAAAACAATTACTACAACGACTCAGAAGAATTGACGTTGATGCATTCCCAATTCAAACCCACATTTGGAACGTCTCTAGCAATCGATACAGCAGATGTACTTCACCGAACGCTATTAGGAGCAGCCGACTATAATGAAAAGAATAGTAGTGCTATAAGCGAATACGATCGTTTGATCAATCGCATAAAATTATATCAAGACAGTGCCTCTGTTAATACGGAAACTGTAACATTACAAATCCAGAATACCGTAAACTACGGTGAAGACTTTACGGAACAGGAGGACTTCGAGATTAGTCGTAAGGTATTTGACACATTGATTAAGGACTAAATCGCCATCTGTATAAAAATCAATTTCGTTCAACAGTGTCCAGTGTATCTTAAGTCAACTAAACCAGAATACCTAAACAACTATCCGATGCCACAAATCTTGAAATTAGTTTTCACCTTCCTGCTTTTTGTTATTGTTCCGTTTGTGCAGGCACAGAAACTTCCATCAGGGCCACAAGTGGTTACCTTCTTTTCTTCTGCTGATGATACAGAGCAACCTTATGGATTGTATCTCCCAAAGAACTATGATGAAAATAAAAAGTACCCGCTCGTGATCATGCTTCATGGTGCTGGTTCTAATCATCGTTTAGCACTAAGAAGAGTATTTGGAAAAAGTAATGCAAATGGAGAAACAGACGTTGAGGCTACACGTTACTTTCCCGAGTGGAAAGATATTGATTTCATTGTTGCATCACCTTATGCGCGAGGCACAGCAGGGTATCAGGGTGTTGTGGAGAAAGATGTTTATGATGTGCTCGCGGATGTAAAGAAGAGATTCTCGATTGATGAAGACCGAACATACCTCACAGGTTTATCTATGGGTGGTGGTGGAACACTATGGATCAGTATGACACGACCAGACATCTGGGCGGCTATTGCTCCAGTATGCCCCGCTCCTCCTCCTGGCACAATTGATCTTGCTCCAAACGCATTAAATATTCCAGCTCATTTTTATCATGGCGATGCTGACCAGGCGGTGCCTGTTTCTGTGTCGCGCGACTGGACGAAAAAACTGAAAGAACTCGGAGGCCATGTTGAGTATGATGAGTACCCTGGGGTAAATCATGATAGTTGGGTAAATGCTTATAAAGACGAAGCGGTTTTTTGAATGGCTTGGTAAATACAAACGCAATAAGTTCCCAAATCAGGTAAGATACAATTCGCGCAGTTACCAATACAATAGTGCCTATTGGGTTTGGCTCGATAAACTAACTCCTGGTACACTAGCTAGCATTGATGCTAAATTCACTTCTCCAAATCAAATTGAAATTACAACAGCTGACCTTGATGCCTTTACCCTAAATCTTTCAGGGCATCCCAAGTATAATTCTTCTCAAGCCCTTGTGGTCACGATCAATGGAAAGAAAATAAAAACACAATCCACTGAAACTATCTCGTTTACTGTTGCCGAGAACAAATGGACGAATGAGAAATATGAAGCAGGGACAGATGTAAAACGGCCCGGTGCAGAAGGCCCTATTGGTGCGGCCTTTGGCGACCGACATATTTATGTCTACGGAACTTCAGGAAATCCTTCGGAAGCAGAATTGAAGTCGCGCATGGAGATAGCAACTCAAGCTGCAAACTGGTCGGCATACAGAAATGCTTTTTTAGGAAGAATGATGTTCTTTCCTCGAATTGTTGCTGATAAAGATGTGAGACCAAGTGATTTTGAGAGTAGTAATCTTATTTTATTTGGAACAAAAGAAACCAATACGTTAGTAGAGCAATATAGCGATCGGCTTCCTATGCATTTCAATGTATCATCTGCAGCTGATCATGGACTATTGTATGTATTTCCGATTGATGGACATTACATAGTGGTAAGTTCGGGTTTGCCTTGGTGGACTGGCGCGGAACAACAGACGTATCCCTTGCCACCTGCCCAACTTTTACTTCCTGGGTTTAAGGATTACATACTATTTAAGAATGACGTAAAGAATCCTGTAGCAGAAGGGTACTTTGATCACAACTGGAAAGTACCGGCTACAGAAACAACAAAACTTACTTCAGGAAAAACATTATCCCTCAAATAAGAAAACTTAATTTCATAAAAACGCAGGTGCCCGAGCATCTGCATTTTGCTTATTGAACAAAAATTACTTCACTCCGCTCCGAAACCCCTGTTTCATTAAAAGCTTCAATGGCAAAGTAATAACTTACTCCTTTTGTAAGTGCTCTTAATTCTTTTTCAGTAGGTTCATCACCGAAAATTTGATAAGTCTGATAAAGTTTATTCTTATCAATGCCCCATACAATATTATAACCAACAGCACCCGAAACTTTTTCCCATCTTAAGAATGCATTTCTTGGATCTGTATCGCGCTTAGCAGAGAATTTAGCAGGAATTTTTGGATTTTTACCAAGGCCCTTTCCGAAGATTCTGACATCACTGATTGCTAAATTTGGAGAGGCTACATAAACGTGTTCATACCTGATGTATCGCGCCCGCATCGGCTTGCTCAGTTCAATATAAGCATTTGGGCGGTCTCGTTTCTCATTGGTAAGATCTGCAATCTTTTCCCAATTCTTACCATCAGTTGAACTGAACAACCTGAACTGTGTATAAATCTTCGGATCGAAAGGATCGAAAATATTTGATTTGTAATCTGTAAAATTAATCTGAACAGCATACACTTCCTGCTCCTTCTGCAAATCTACCGTTAACCATTCTCCTTCTTTATTTTCTTTCGCAACCCAGAATGTGCGTGGATCTTCATCTGCAACCAGCTTAACATCAAAAGTATCTAATTGTGAAGATGATAATGCAGGCTTTTTATATGATAACAACATCCAACCTGTAAAAAGCTCGTCTTTATTTTGCCATTTCCTTGTAGGCAGGTAATGCGGGAAATCTCCAAACCTCGTGTTTGCAAACATTTGTCCATCTTCATCGAAACCAGTAGGGAACATTGCTATCCGTCTTTCAAAATTCCAGTTTACTGCAACCCAGGGTGTACCCGTATTCCAATAATTGCCATAATTATCCTGGAAAGTATTTCCATGTCCAGCTCCTGTAACAAAACCTCCAGGCTTATAAGAAACAGGATTGTAAGGCGCATATGTTAATGGGCCAAGGGGATGATCACCAACATAAGTACCATTAGCATACACGTTATATTCAGTACCCGGTGCTCCATATTGCAAATAATATTTGCCATTGTGCTTCGTCATCCACGTACCTTCTGTAAATGGTTTAATATCTGAAGTATGGTCTCGTCCGAATCGTTCCCATCCATTTGTTTCCGGATGCAAGTAAATTAATTCTTTATAGCCGCCTTTGTAACTAAGCTTCTTGCTTTTATCTAACTCCGAACCAAAGAGCGGATAAGTGTTGGAGGATCCCCAGTACATATACCATTTATTCAACTCTTCGTCATAAAATAAAGCAGGATCCCAAGGCCCAATCAAAGGAGGGAGTTGAGGCAACCACCGATTATAAAATTCCAGCTTTCCCTTTTCAGGTTCAGTACTGTATAATATCGGTCGCTTCTCGAAAGTTGATTGAAATAACAACAATGTATCTTGATAAGAGATTGCTGCGGGAGCACACATGTCTTCGAAAGGCCAACGACTTGGCGTGATAAAATTCCAGTTCACTAAATCTTTCGAGTGCCAGTATCCCCCGGATATGGTTACGAATAAATAATATTCGCCTTTGTGATTAACAATGACGGGGTCTGCTCCTGACCTGTAGGAAATGTTTTCATTGAGCTGTTCAAAGTTATACCTATAATTAATGTCCATCGGATTACAATAAGTTTTTTGATTCGGGTGCTGCCCGAAAACATCTATAAAACTTACTATTGATAGGAGAATAAGAATAATATTACTTTTCATATGTGCGAACCGTATAATACGAAGATTCAAATTTAATAAAAGGTAATTCAAAAGAATTAACTCATTGTGCGAGCAGCAGGAGGTACATGATTTTAAAAATTACAAATTCTAAACTTATTTAATCCTTCATGCATCTTATCTAAAAAAATTAAGTCTTTGCGTAACTAATCTCATTACACGAAGTTTCCGTTTTACCTGAACCCTTTTATATGATAAAAAACTATCTTAAAGTTGCTCTAAGAGCCATATTCAGAAATAAGCTCACTTCATTTATTAATATTTTCGGGTTGGCGCTTGCCATGGCATGTAGTCTTCTCATTTACCTGTTTGTTAAAGACGAGCTTTCCTACGACCGTTATAACACAAAAGCTGACCGCATCTATCGTGTAACGCGTAACTTTCTATCGCCAGATGGCTCTGTGAATCTTCATCTTGGTAACGTTGCTCCTCCATTTGGACCGCTTCTAAAAAATGATTTCACTGAATTTGAGGAAGTTGTTCGCACACTTCAAACTCGCTTTCTGGTTGCATACCAAGAAAATGGAGAAGAAAAAAAATCCTTTAATGAAGATAACACTTTTTATGTTGAACCAGAGATCTTCAATGTCTTCACTATTCCAGTAATAGAAGGACATTCGGATAAAAGTTTACGTGATCCCTTTTCAGTGATGTTATCGGAGAAGACCGCAAAAAAGTATTTTGGTAATGAAAGTGCTGTTGGAAATACATTGAAAGTAGCTAATACATTTGATGTTACTGTAAGCGGGGTGTATAAAGATTTTCCTAAACAATCCCATTGGCATCCAGATCTGCTCGTTTCATTTTCTACATTAAATGATTCTACTATATATGGGAGACGTGGGCTCGAAACAAACTGGGGCAACAATTCATTTGGCACTTACATTCTCGCCAAAGAACCGTTTGATGCCAAGAAAATAGAAAGCCAGTTCCCATCTTTTGTTGACAAACATATGGGCCCGAGTGCCGGAGATCGTAATGCTCCAATGCCTTCTACATGGACAACACTTTTCCTGCAAAAATTAACGGACATTCATCTCCGATCACATCTTGACTCCGAGGTTGAAGCCAATGGTAATATCACCAATGTTTACATGATGAGTGTGATTGCACTTTTCATTGTACTTATTGCTTGTTTTAATTTTGTCAATCTATCTACTGCACGTGCAACCAAACGTGCAAAGGAAGTTGGCTTACGAAAAGTGGTGGGAGCTTTCAAAACTCAATTGGTCAGTCAATACTTAAGTGAATCAGTATTAATTTCAATATTTGCTTTAATAATTTCCACCGGCATCACCTTCATCTCTATCGGATGGTTAAATAGTTTTACCGGAAAATCATTGGACTTTAACATCATTAGAGATTGGCCATTGACAATCGGAATTATAAGCTTTGCCATAGTCGTTGGTCTTTTGGCTGGTGTCTATCCAGCATTTGTGATTTCAGGATTTAAACCTGCATTAATTCTTAAAGGTCAGCAGTCCAAAGGGAAAAGCGGGCTCCGAAAATTTTTAGTAGTCAGTCAATTTGCAATTTCTATTGTGTTGATCATTGCCACAATGGTGACGTTTAAACAACTTCAATATCTCAACGATCAGGAACTGGGTTATAACAAAGAGCAGGTAATTACACTGCGTTACTTTAGTGATCTTGCGCCAAACTATGATGCATTTTACAATGAGTTGTTCAAACATTCATCCATTAAAAATGCCGGACGTTCAAACCTAATCCCGACAGGAAGATTGTTAAATTCTCAAGGAACAGCACAGATACAAAAAGGAGATAGTCTTGAAAATACGAACGTGGTTATCAAAAGCGTATATGTTGACCACAATTTCCTTGATACTTATGAAATCGAACTTGTGGCAGGAAGAAGTTTCTCTAAAGAAATTCCAACCGATGATTCTCTTGCATTTGTTTTAAATGAAGCCTCAGTAAAAATGATTGGACTAACACCTGAGGAAATATTGTCAAAAGAATTTCAATATGGTGGGATCAAGGGAAGGGTCGTAGGAATCGTTAAAGACTTTCACTTTGAATCACTCCACGAGAAGATTGGTCCTGTCGTTTTCCAGGCCCGTCCTTTCTTCAGCAGACTTTCGGTGAAACTTTCAGGGTCAGATTTGCAACAAGGTATTTCACATCTTGAAAAAACATGGAAAGATTTTATTCCTCATCGACCGTTTGAATACAATTTTCTTTCTACCCAATATCAGCAACTCTATGATGCAGAGCAGAAACAAGGACGATTGTTTACTATCTTCTCTTGTCTTGCAATTCTTATAGCATGTTTAGGATTATTGGGGCTCGCTACGTTTAACACGCTGCAACGTGTTAAAGAAATCGGGGTAAGAAAAGTACTTGGTGCGTCAGTTTTCAGCATAGTCCAATTACTCTCGCGCGAGATTATTGTGCTTATTATTATTGCCAATATTATTGCATGGCCTATAGCATGGTACTTCATGGGAAAATGGCTTGATAGCTTTGCTTATAAAGTAGATATTAACCTTAGCTTATATGCGCTTGCAGCTATTGTAGCCGTTTTGATAGGACTTGTCACTGTGAGTACACAAACGATAAAAGCTGCCATGCGAAACCCAGCCAATACGCTACGGTATGAGTAGTCCCTAATAACAAAAGAGAGACTGTCCTTTTGAAACAGTCTCTCTCTTTGTTTAAGGCTCGATATAGAATATGTTTTATTCTTTCGAAATTACCCGTACATAACAGGGAATTAATCCCACGTCAGTGATGTAACTACTCCTTAAATTCTTAATTATTTTCCTTCAAGATTATCTTCGTGGCGATCGCCCCCTAGACTATAGTAATCATTTTCCTCATCTTCAGGGCCGATTGCCTGATCTAGACCATTATTATCGTCAGGCACACCGGGTACATCCAGGTCGCTACCAGCCATATCTACCGGCCATACTCTATTCTTTAGCAATTGCTCATCTTCTCCCATGTCCATACTAAGATCTTTTGGGCCTAAAGCCTGCAAGTCCTCCTGGGTTACATCAGATTCATTACCTTGAACGAACTGAATATTATCATCATCAAGATCGATGTCCTTGGGAACAGGGCTCTCCATCTCTTTGGCTAAGGGCTCTTCTACTTCACCAATAGCATCCATATCTGGTGGCATCAGGATGTCGTTCGGATCTGATACGATTCCCTCATTTTCCTTATTCATGTTTTCCAAACCAATAGCGCGCGAAAAATTCTCTACATCCATACCAACGCGCTTCATGTTTTGCCGGTTCATAATATCTTCTTCTGCAGGATATTCTCCCGGGAGTTTATCTTCCTTATTATGATCTGCTTTATTTAATGCATCATTTCTTTCCCTGTCGCTGCGAAAATCTTCTGATGGTTTATTGCTTCTGTCTTTCATAACGAATCCATTTAAACATCGTGAGAGAAAATACTATGCCACTAGCATCACTACCGACATTTGAAATAACTCAAATACCTTAAGCTTTAAAAACTCTTGACAAATCGGGCTCTATCATTTGGCTTATCCTCCCAATAAAAAGAAAAGCATTTAAAAATAAAATGTGCCGCAAAAAGTAGCTAGAATGAACTGATCATACTATCTATGTCTCTTTACAGACCTAAGTTGGATACAACACGTGATCGCCGTTTGCTAGGTATTAAAGTGCCTGCTCATGCTTTATAGAAATCAAGAACACCAATACCAACAATCCCCAAACAAATGCAGAGCTTAGGTAGCCTTGCCTTTTAACTCCCAGTGATCTTTGATAACCTGACCTTGATCATCTTTCTTTAACCTACGCGCATAACGCTCGCCTTTAATTGTTCCCGCATCACTTTTCTTCCCAATAAAAAGTAATATCGCGTTTCCCTCATCGTCAGTTTTGAATGAAAGGTCATTCCCTTTGTATTTCATAGAAACCATCGCTGATGGCTCATATCTCTTTTTAAGCTTCGATTCCAGATGTTCACTCAATGCCATAATTCCCAAATATTTAACTCATAGGAACAATGAAAAGCATACCATTCGGCCATTGCGAAGTGGGCATAAGATTATTACTGTTGTTAACAACTAAAAAAGCTTTTATGAAAAAAATACTAATAGCGTCTGCGTTGTTAATGGGTTCATATTTCACGTATGCACAACAACCCTCACCAGACCCGGATACATTAAAAAACCCGGTGAAGCAAATTGATCCCGAAGTAAGGCAGCAGCCGGCGGACATCCAATACGTAGAGGAGCGGGAAAGAATAGCAGCAGACGAACTACCAAGCGCCGTGCTTGATAGTTTAAAGGCTGCGGAGCCATCCACATGGGAGAAATCAGTTGTTTACAGAGATAAAAAGCAAAATATTTTCATTGTAGAAGTGCGGGAAGGTGGTCAGGAAAAAACATATCGATTTAACCGGGAAGGTGGCCGTCTCAAAAATCTGGATGAAAAACAAAATAATAAGAAGAAAGAACAGTAAGGCAAGCTTCTACACAAGCAAAGCAACTATTGTTGCATACTGTTGGCACAAAGATTTAAATCGTAAAAGAAGTTGCTCATAACAACAGAAGTTCAAATATGTTTAATTAAAATATTAAAATTATGTTACGCTGGTCAGTTATCTTTTTTGTTATTGCTATCATAGCAGCAATATTTGGTTTTGGTGGGATAGCAGAAGGTGCTGCTGATATCGCCAAAGTACTGTTCTTTATTTTTCTTGCACTGTTCGTTATCGCGATCTTATTTGGTGCAAGTATATTCAAGAGGTGATTTAACCTTCATTTGACCAGGGAATTCTTAACATAGGTTCCCTGGTTTTTAATCTTGTTCCTTTCTCACACACTTTCTCTTTACCAAATGAAAAATCAAGACTCATCTTCCTCCATACCACACACCGTGGGTTGGGCTGCCGCTGGCATTGGTCTGTTTTTAGCCGCCAATGCTGTATATCGTGAAGTGAATAAGTATAGCCTTAACGGCAAAGTTGTGCTGATAACAGGCGGTTCTCGGGGATTTGGTTTGGTGTTGGCAAGGGAACTTACTTTGAAAGGTGCAAGGATTGCGATATGTGCGCGCTCTGCAGAGCAGTTGGAAAGTGCGAAGTCAGATCTTGAGCAATTGACGGCCAATAAAGTGTTGACAATTTCAGCAGATGTTACTGATCAGGATCAGGTAAAAAATACAATTGAAGAAGTAATAAAATATTACGGAAGAATTGATGTATTAATTAACAATGCTGGTACAGTTCAGGTTGGGCCGGAAGAGGCGATGAATATCGAGGATTACGAGGAAGCAATGAAGATCAACTTTTGGGCTGCGCTATATTCCATGAAAGCTGTACTACCGCATTTTATGGAGAAGCAACAAGGCAGGATAGTAAATATTTCTTCCATCGGTGGTAAGATTGCTATCCCTCACCTTCTCCCCTATACTGCAAGTAAATTTGCACTCACTGGACTTTCGGAGGGCATGCATGCAGAACTAAAAAAATTTAATATACATGTGACTACCATCATACCCAATCTCATGCAAACGGGAAGTCCACGTAATATTACCGTGAAAGGAAACCACGAAGAAGAATACGCTTGGTTTAAGATTTCTGATTCATCACCGCTTCTTTCGCAAAAGGTTGAGCTCGCTGCGCGAAGTGTTATTAAAGCATTGGAGTATGGAGATTCAGAGGCGATATTAACAGTGACTGCAAAAGTTGCAACAATCGTGAAGAGCCTTGCTCCTTCATGGGTAAATACAATTTTGTCTGTAACCAATTCGCTTCTTCCTAACAACACCACTGGTGGTGAGGTAGCTAAGAAGGGATTTGAAGCTGAATCAAAACTTTCAACGGGATTAGTGAGCTCAATTTCAGATCGTGCAGCAATTGCACATAATCAGATTTAAATTGCTATAACTGTTATACGTAGAGATTTGTCGTAGCAATCAATTCTGCAGGATGAAACACATCTCTTCGACAATCCTTCCTAGGATGTTGCTTTACTATTTAATTCCATTTACTTTCAATGCAGTATGAGAAAAAATCTATCAATTCTGTTTCTGTTGGCGATGCTGTCATTGTCATGCTCCGAGGCTCAAGAGTCGAGAAAGCTAATGTGGTCAGATGAGTTTGAAGGCAATGGTTTGGTTGACTCAAACAAGTGGACCTATGAAGAAGGAATGTTGCGCAACAACGAAGCTCAATATTATACTAAAGCAAATACCAACAATGCGAGGCAGAAAGATGGAATGTTGATTATAGAAGCCAGAAAAGAAAATTCTGGTAAGGCGAATTATACATCTGCAAGTTTAACCACTCAGAACAAAAAACATTTTCGGTACGGTAAAGTTGAAGTACGGGCAAAGTTACCTATGGGCCGCGGTACATGGCCGGCAATTTGGATGTTAGGCGAAAATATTGCTAAAGTGGGATGGCCGGCTTGTGGTGAAATCGATATCATGGAAAATGTAGGCTTCGATTCGTTGAAGATTCACGGCAATGTGCACACTGAAGCTTACAACCACGTAAAGAAAACAAATAAGGGAAATAACATACAAGTAAGTAGACCTTGGGAGGAATTTCATATTTATTCAATAGACTGGTCAGCAGAGAAGATTGATTTCTTTATTGATAACAAACTCTACTTTACATTTAAAAAAGAATCTAACGCAGCAGATGTTTGGCCATATAATACACCACATTATTTAATCTTAAACTTAGCCATTGGCGGAGAATGGGGCGGTCAAAAGGGTATCGACGATACTAAATTTCCGCATCAGTATTTTATCGATTATGTACGCGTTTATGAATAAATCAGACATTCATTCGCTTCTTTGCAAAAGCCTGAATTGTATACCCTAACAACAAGCCAAAAGAAGCGAAACCTATTGCTATAAATATTATATTTTCTTCAAAAGATTTTATAGATACGTCAAACATCCGACCTACGGTATATCCGATAGAACTCACTACTGAAGCCCAGAGCAGACCTGCAAAGATGCTGTACATTAAAAATTGAAGAGGCCTGATACTCATACCAATGATCAACGGTATGATTACCCGAAAACCGTATAAAAATCGATATGTAAAAAGTATTTGTATTTTGTTGCGCTGAAAAAATTTTGTTACAGGTTCAACTTTGGCTTTAAGCTTTGGACGTTTATCGATAAATAACTTTCCATTTAACCTGCCCACAAAATAATATAACCAATCACTGATAAACGATCCCAGAAATGCAAAGAAAACCGTTGGGGGAATTGCAAAAAAACCTTTGTGTATTAATGACGATGCAAGAAGTATCGCTGTTTCTCCTTCGAAAAATGTTCCAATGGTAAGGGCAAGATATCTATAGGTATTTAAAAATTCCTCCACTTAAAATTCTTTATTATCCAACTTACAGAAATTATCCATACCAAGGTGCATTAATGCATCACCAGCATTGATTACCGGGCTGTAATTAAGTCCTATGACATAACCCGTTTCTGTAGCCTTTACTTCTTCTTTAAACTCCCCAAAAGGATCTGTTATTGTACCTACCCAATCGCCCCGGTTCACGAGCTGCCCGGCTTGTACATTATTCTGAAATAGCCCGGCATGCTTCGCCCTGATCCACGATGTACTCCATATAATCCGGTTTTGCTCTTTCGGGTCAGGAGCAGCGTCGATCATGTTAAGATGCTTCATTAAGCGGAGTGTCCCTGAAACACCTTCTTCAATTGCCTGAAGATCGAAGCGAAGCGATTCACCTCCTTCAAAAACAATAATATTTTTTCCATGTCTTGCTGCCTCTCTTCGTAATGAATTAGGTCTGAATGGAGAATCGATTGTGAATGGAGCGCAAAAAGCATTTGCTAGTTCAACATTTTGTGCTTCGCGCAATACAGCACGCACCTGTGGATAATTACTTCGCATAGCCCCTCCGGTATGGAAGTCAATTCCACAATCGACAAAAGGGATGACATCATTCATGAGGTGATAAGCAACTCGACTAGCGAGAGAACCACTTTTTGTTCCTGGAAAAGACCGGTTTACATCTTTTCCATCCGGCACATCGCGCGAATAGTTTAAGAATCCATAAACATTAATAATAGGCATGCAGACGACTGTGCCACGCTTAACGTGATGATGTCCCCTGTCAATGATTCTGCGAACGATCTCCATTCCATTGATCTCGTCACCATGCATACCAGCAATTAAAGCGAGTGTTGGCCCGTCTTCATTTGATCTTGATACATAAATCGGTGTATCGATTAGGGTATGAGACGGAAGGCGGGCAATATTAATATTGATCTCCTTAAATTCACCTGGCTGAATCTCCTGGCCAGCAATTATTACTTGTCTCAAATGCCTGTAGGTTAGTTAAGGTATTGGTTCCAACCTATAAAGTTATCCTTTAAAATGGCAATAGACAAATTTGAAATTCAGCTGACAATGCCCAATGAGCAGTGACAATTCCGAGCGGTAGTATGCATCATACGTCAATATATCAGTACATCTAGGCGTTAATCATGTCCTTTTGTATTTTGTTCTTGCCGGCGTGTTTCTCTATGAACTGAAAAATTTTACCCGCGATATCGATCTTCGTTGCAGTTTCAATGCCTTCCAGACCTGGAGAAGAATTTACTTCAAGAATGAGCGGTCCGCGGCTTGATGGAAGCATATCGACACCAGCAACACCTAGTCCCATTTTTTTTGCTGCAGTAATTGCTGCATGCTTTTCCTGACGATCAAGCTTAACCACTTTCGCTGTTCCTCCCCGATGAAGGTTCGACCGGAACTCACCTTCTTTAGCTTGCCTGCGCATAGCACCAACTACCTCACCATTAACAATAAACGCGCGAATGTCTGCTCCTTTGGCTTCCTTTATAAATTCCTGTACAATGATGCGTGCGTGTAATCCATGAAAAGCTTCGATAACCGATTTCGCTGCCTTTTTATTTTCCGCTAATACAACCCCTAACCCCTGCGTTCCTTCAAGAAGTTTAATGATCACAGGTGCACCTCCAACAGCTTCAACAACACCTTCTACTTCCCTTGAGTAATCCATGAAGATTGTTTTAGGAAGACCAAGACCGGCTCTCGATAGAATTTGAAGGCTTCTCAATTTATCGCGTGAACGAATTAATGCCTGAGATTCCACGGCAGTGAAAACTTTCATCATTTCAAATTGACGAACTACTGCAGCACCATAAAATGTAACAGATGCACCTATTCTAGGAATAATGGCGTCAAAGTAATCCAAACGTCTTCCCTGGTATAGTACCATTGGGTTTTTCTTTTCGATAAAGAGCACACATTTCATGTGATCGATAACTTCTACACGGTGGCCTCGCTTCTCGCCTGCTTCTTTCAACCGTTTGGTAGAATATAATTTTGCGTCTCTCGACAGGATAGCAATGTTCATGATAATAGTGTGATAGTTAAGTATTCCGCTGTTTGACCTTGCGTCTTTTACTTCGTTTTTCTTTGTATGAAAGATTGATCTTCTTCACATCGATCAGGTATCTGTCTCTTAAAATTTTACGCCCAAGCAATATGGGAAATTTAAGGGAACCTCTGTTGCTCAGTGAAAATTCTGCCGTGATGTCCTCACCAAAAATTTTAATCCGGGTGGTAATAACGTAACGTCTTTCAACTTCTCCAAAAGAATTTTTTATATCCCTGCTTTCGAATTCCTTGAAAACAAATTTTTTTCCTGTGAAGCGTGGATGGTCTTCATCCAGCAATACACATTCAAGTTTATTATTGATGACTTCTGCCTTAAGGCAATGCAGACTACAAGTCCATGCGCCCGTATCAATTTTTGCATGAATACTTCTCATGCCTAATTGCGGCAAATCTACGCGATCATATCTTCCAAGAATCTTCATTCAATCTCAGTTGTACTAATATGCGTAAAATAAAAAAGCCCTGCTATGCGCAAGGCTTTTTTTTACTATAAACATGGGTAATTACTTTACTTTGAATGCTACAGCCGTATTTTCCCACTTTAAGGTAACCTGATCCTTTTCTGGGGTGATGGTAAAAGTTTCTACAAGTTTGTCCGTTTTCGTAGGCTTAACATTTACACGAAGGGCATCTTCCTCTTGCTTGTATTCAAAAGCACCGCTTTGATCTGGTTTTTTACTAAAGATCACAACCCATTCATTTTCATTTGGAATTGTGAAAAGAGCATACTTACCAGCAGCTAAATCTTTGCCTTCAATTTTCACAGCTTTATCAAATTCAATTGTTGTCGCTGCATTCGCACCTGTTCTCCATACTTCTCCGTAAGGTACCAGACTTCCCATAATCGCACGTCCGCGGGCGGAAGGTGCGTTGTAAACTATTTTTACGTTCGCACCACCAACTTTTCCACTGACTTCCATCTTAGGGCTTTTTGGCTTGTCTTGCGCTGACAACTGAGTCAGTAAAAGCATTGCGAATGTCGCAGTTAAAAGTAATTTGAATTTTCTCATGGTTTTTAAATTAAGGATTAAGTGATGTAAAAAACCCTTCCTGAAATTCTTTCGGGAAGGGCAATTATTTATAAAAATATACCTGTAAACTAAACTATAAAACGAAGATTGAAGCGAAAGGTTATTTCGTTAACAAATAATTAACTGTTAATTATTTTCCGAAAGGATTTAATGCAGAAAGGGCCCGTTTCCCCCCTCCCATTTTATTCATTGTCTTCATTAACTTGCGCATATCGCCAAATTGTTTTAGAAGATTATTAACTTCTTGAACAGTTCTACCACTTCCCTTTGCGATGCGATTCTTGCGACTACCATTAATCAAGTCTGGGTTTTCTCTTTCGTGCAGCGTCATTGATCGGATAATAGCCTCTATTGGCTTGAATGAATTATCATCGATGTCTACATCTTTCATTGCTTTACCCATTCCTGGGATCATCCCCAACAGATCTTTCATATTACCCATCTTCTTGATCTGTTCCAGTTGTTGCAAGAAGTCATTAAAGTCAAACTGATTTTTTCGGATCTTCTTATTAAGACGTTTTGCTTCGTCTTCATCATAGGCTTGCTGTGCCCGTTCTACCAAACTCACCACGTCACCCATTCCTAGGATTCGGCTTGCCATACGATCGGGGTAGAAACGATCGAGCGCTTCCATCTTCTCGCCTGTGCTAATGAACTTGATTGGTTTCTCAACCACCCTTCTTATTGACAGCGCTGCACCACCCCGCGAGTCTCCATCTAATTTCGTCAGTACAACACCATTGAAGTCCAGTCGATCGTTAAAGACTTTTGCAGTATTCACTGCATCCTGTCCAGTCATTGAATCAACGACAAATAATGTTTCCGAAGGTTGAAGCGCTTCTTTTAAACGTGCGATCTCGTCCATCATAGCTTCGTCTACTGCTAAACGTCCGGCCGTATCGACAATAACAACCTTAAAATTATTTTTCTTCGCGTGCTCTAATGCTGCCTGGGCAATCTTAACTGCATCTTTATTTTCTGGCTCTGCATACACCTCAACCCCTACCTGTCCTCCTAAAACTTTCAACTGGTCAATAGCCGCAGGACGATAGATATCACAAGCGGTTAACAGAACTTGCCTGCCTTGCTTCTTCAAATAGCCAGCAAGCTTACCTGAAAAGGTGGTTTTACCGGAACCTTGCAAACCAGCAATAAGAATAATCGCAGGATTACCCTGCACGGTAATATCTTCACTTACTCCACCCATTAATGCCGTTAACTCATCGCTTGTGATTTTGACGAGGAGTTGACCTGGCGATATCGATGTAAGTACGTTCTGACCAAGTGCCTTTTCTTTTATATCATCAGTTACTTCTTTGGCTACTTTAAAGTTAACGTCAGCATCAATCAGCGCTTTACGGATCTCTTTTATTGTAGCAGCAACGTTTATCTCAGTGATCTGGCCTTGGCCTTTTAAAGTTTGAAAGGCTTTCTCCAGCTTAAGACTTAAATTATCGAACATATTATTCCTTTAAAATAGGGTACAAATTTATCTAAAATTATCTATCAACGGAAAGGTATTAATGGATACACCTCACCTCTTTTAAAAGCCGTTTTCTCCAATGGTAATTCGAGAAAGGCATCTACTTCCCTTAGGTTTGCAAAATCGCCAGAACCATTACCTGCTTTTGGATAGGCTACCAACCGGCCAGACTCATTCATTACCTGTACCTGCAGGAAGTAAGTAAGCGGAGCTTCAAAATTAAAATCTTCGCCCAAAACAGCGCTAATATTTGAATGCCCTAAACCCATGCTTTCCAAAAACCACGGCTTAATATAACGATGAAAACACATGAATGTTGAAACCGGATTGCCAGGGAGTGCAAATACAATTTTTCCTTTCGTAGTAACACCAAACCAAAAGGGCTTGCCAGGACGTTGACTAACGAGATGAACCTTTTTCTCCACCCCTATCTCGTTCAGCACTTCAGGAATAAAATCAAACTTTCCTTTAGACACACCACCCGTTAAGATCAGTATGTCGTTTGCTGCCAGAAGTGTTTGTAATGATTCGCGCTGAAAATCTTTATGGTCCGGCAAATGATTTAGAGAACCTTTCCATCCTAACTGTTTCATGGAAGCATGAATTGCATAGGTGTTTGATCTTCTGATCTGGTAAGGTTCCGGATCATCATCAATATCAACTAACTCATCGCCACTGGAAATAATTGCAGCCTTCGGTAGAGAAAGCACATCGATATTGCTTAAGCCAACTGTTGCAAAGAGTGCAACTTCTGCAGGAGATATGAACTTACGTGGTTCAAGCAAAACATCATCCTTGCGCGCGTCCTTACCTTGAAAATGAATATGCTGTCCCTTTTCAATTTTCTTAGCGGTGATTCTTGCATTTCCATCACTAATATCTATATCTTCATAACGAACAACTGTATCGGTACCTTCGGGAAGCATTGCACCTGTCATTACCTCTAAAGCATTCTCATCCTTTCTTAAAATCTTCTGGTCTTCCCCGGCAGCCTGCACATCTTCAATAAAAAACTCTTTTCTTCCTCTTTTCCATTCTTCATAATTAATCGCAATGCCGTCCATTGTTACTCTGTCAAACGGAGGAAAATCACGGTCAGCAAAAATTCTTTCAGAAAGTATTCTTCCAACAGCCTCCGTTATCATCACTGATTCAGGCTTAGGTTTAAAACAATTTTTCAGTATGATGCCGGTAGCTTCCTGAACTGTAATCATTTTCCTTTACTTTTGAAGTTTAATAGTCCATCCGTTTCTTAAGAACGGCTAAAATAGAATGAAAAACCATAAATTCTCCCACCTTGATGCTTCTGGCAATCCTTCTATGGTGGATGTTTCCGGTAAATCGGATTCTTTACGGGAAGCACGCGCACAGGCGATTGTAGAAGTTGGTGAGGAAATTATGAGTCAGATTCTCAATAATGAACTGATTACAAAAAAGGGTCCTGTTTTCCAAACTGCCATTCTTGCCGGAGTTATGGGAGCAAAACGAACATCAGACCTTATTCCGCTTTGCCATCCTCTCGGTCTTGAAGATTGCCAGGTGACAATTACCACAAATGCTAGTCAAATTATTATTTCTGCATCAGCAAAAATTACAAGTAAAACAGGAGTTGAAATGGAAGCGCTTACAGCAGCAACTGTTGCCGCGCTAACGATCTATGACATGTGCAAAGCAATTTCGCACCATATATTGATTAAGGAGATTAAATTGATGGAGAAGCGCGGGGGAAAAAACGATTTCAAACGCAACTAAACAATGGCAACTTTTAGGAAATGGGCTTATCATCTTCTGGAACCTTCGGTCTTGAATACGAAAGCAGCACGTTCAGTTGAAATTCTTCTCATCACACTTATTTTCCTAAATATCATTGCGATTGTTCTCGAATCCGTAGAAGAGATCAATGCGACTTATCATGGACTGTTTCATGCGCTCGAAACATTTTCAGTGATTGTTTTTACCATTGAATACGCATTGAGGATTTGGACAAGCGTTGAAAATCCGAAGTATAAACATAGCCGGAGGAAATATATTTTTTCAGGGATGGCGATAGTAGATCTGTTATCTATACTCCCATTCTATCTCGATGTCGTCCTTGGCTTTATGTCAATCGATCTGCGTTTCCTCAGAATGATCAGAATGTTCAGGCTGTTTAGAGTTTTAAAAATAGCACGATACTTAAAGGCGCTGAATATTATGGAAGCTGTGGTACGAGAACGGAAGGAGCAAATTTTTGTGAGTGTTATGTTCATTCTTTTCTTATTACTCGTTGTTTCCACACTAATGTTTTATGTTGAAAACGGAGCACAACCCGAGCAGTTCTCAAGCATTCCTGCAACGATGTGGTGGGGTATTGAAACGCTTACAACAGTTGGCTATGGTGACCTCGTGCCTATTACAGTTTATGGTAAAATACTAGGAGGAATGATTGCCATTCTTGGTATCGGACTTTTTGCTTTGCCTGCAGGGATCTTTTCTTCAGGCTTGACTGAACATCTCTATAAAACAAACAAGAAAACTTTAAAACGATGTCCTCATTGTGGCGGTGAGCTTCATGATTGATGAATATAATTGTTTCATACTAATAGCATTTGTGTTTTAGCCTATAAAAGAATTGTAATTACCTTTGATCTAGTCAATAGAAACACAGACAAGTCCCTTTGGTAACCTCTAATTTTTTTTCGACATGTCTATTGCATTCGATTGCAACAACTTTATCACATAACTGCATAAAAATATTTACGATTTGTTTTCTGACTGGAGAACATACTGTCGGTTGATCTGGTTATCTTTGAGGTGTCTAAACTTTGGCTCTAATGAAAACCGAATCAAGAAGTTTCCTTACGGAGATTTTTCAGAATCCTATTAATCGTAATCTTGCAATTATCTTTTGTGCCACACTGGTTGCTGCGATCTTTTTCGTTACAGTGGTGATCCTTTTGATTGGTCAGCTATAGGCGAGTTAAGGTCTAGCTGATATCCATTCTTCTCCTCCAACAAAAATTTCCTTCTTCCAGATTGGAGCTTTGTGTTTAAGGGTATCCATAATAAACTGGCACGCTGCAAATGAATCAGCGCGGTGTGGTGTAGCTACAGCAACAACAACTGATACCTCACCTGGTTTTAGTGTGCCAACACGATGAGAAACTGCACAACCTAACATTGACCACTGCTGTGAAGCTTCATCTACTATTTTTTTAATCTCGCTTATAGCCATTGATTCATAAGCTTCGTATTCAAGCTGAACAACTGATCTTCCGCGTGTATTGTTACGTACTGTACCAATGAAAACATTCACCGCCCCGGCACCTGCGTTTGATGCTGCATCAATTACTTGCTGAACGTGAATTGGATGTTCTGTGATTTTGATCATTGGGACTATTCGTTATTCAGTTATGCGTTATCCGTTGTTGGTTATCTGCTATTCGTTATTCGTTCGATGTTAATCATCTATCTGCTGGATCAAACTGCCGGAACTGTCTACTGACTTTGTCAATTGCATTTGACAACTTGATACCTAATTTGTGATTCATGTCGAGCCCATGGTTACCTTCGCATAGTGTAATCTGCCTATTGCCTACTGACGCCAGACTATCCCCCACTGACAGGCGGAATTAATGCTATTTCATCTGCTTCCCCAATTAGCAAATCTTCTTCTGCATAAGCGTTATTCACAGCTATAAAGAGCGAGCGCAAAGTAACAAGTTGAGGATACTTCGTTTGTAATTGCGCCCGAAGCGCTGCAACCGTTTTTCCTTCCACCTCAACAACCGTTTCACGCCCACCAACAATGTCCTTTGTTATTCCAAAAGCTTTAACTTTGTATTTTATCATGCGTTCTAAAATTAGGATTACTATCTTTAACCTCCAACATCCATGTCAACGCATGATGAACGGAATGAGAGCAGATAAGCAATAAGTGAATACTCTATACGACAATCATGGGCGACCACTAAACTACCTTCGGCTGGCTGTAACCGACCGGTGCAATCTTCGCTGTTTTTATTGTATGCCGGAAGAAGGCATTAAATATCTCCCTAAAAAAGAACTACTTACTTTCGAGGAAATCATTAGGCTTGTTTCGCTCATGGCCTCTATGGGGATTTCAAAGATACGGCTCACAGGTGGAGAACCCTTTGTGAGAAACGACCTCATGAAATTGATCACTCACATTGTGGAGGTTCCTGGTATTAAAGAATGGCATATTACTACCAATGGAATCCTTACTGCTCCCTATATAAGTGATCTCAAGAAGTTAGGGATCGCCTCTGTTAATCTCAGCTTAGATACACTTGACTCCAATCGATTTAAACTTATTACCCGTAGAGATGAATTTTCAGCTTGTCAACACACGCTCCAAAAATTATTAGAATATGATATTCCTGTAAAGATCAACGCTGTTGTAATGGAGGGAAAAAACATAGACGATATTATTCCATTGGTAGAGCTGACGAGACAGAAAAATGTTTCGGTGCGATTTATTGAAGAGATGCCTTTTAATGGCTCCGGCAATCATTATGAAGTGCTCACCTGGTCTCACAAAAAGATCTACGAATATTTAAAATCCAACTATTGTGATATTCAAAAGATTGTTGACCCTTTAAATAGTACGTCTTATAATTATAAGATCCCTGGTTATGAAGGAACGGTTGGAATTATCGCAGCGTTTAGCAGAACATTTTGTGGCATGTGCAATCGCATTCGCCTAACTGCACAGGGAACACTGAAGACTTGCCTTTATGATGATGGTGTTCTTGACATTCGAAAACTATTGAGATCAGGAATATCGGATGCCGAAATAAAAACACAACTGATGTCCGCCTTTCATAATCGTCCTGCTGATGGTTTTGAAGCTGAGCAAAACAGGAAAAATCATCAGTCGGTAAATGAATCCATGTCGACTATTGGTGGTTGAAATTAGTTCATAGTTCAGTTCTAATGTCTAATGTCTAATGTCTAATTTTCTAATTTCTTGGAAAGCACGCTGATAACTCTTTCAATAAGTTTCTTTTTAATTGCCCTCGTCTACGCTTCCGTTGGCTTTGGAGGCGGGTCCAGTTATCTTGCTTTACTTGCCTTGATGAGTGTTGACTTTCAAGTTATTCGTCCTACGGCTTTGATCTGTAATATCATTGTAGTAACTGGCGGAACCTATATCTTTTATAAAGAAGGAAAGCTGGAAATTAGAAAATGCTTGCCCTTCATTATTACGAGTATACCCTTAGCTTTCCTTGGAGGATTCTGGAAGCTTAACGAAAAAACATTTTTTATTATACTGGCAATAAGTCTGATTGTAGCTGCACTGCTATTGTGGATACAACCTGCTACACTCAAGGGGAAGCGCTCTGAAAATAAAATACTAAACGCCTCTATTGGCGGGGGCATTGGATTTCTATCTGGCCTTGTGGGTATTGGTGGAGGAATATTTCTATCTCCAATACTGCATTTAATTAAATGGGATGAAGCAAAGCAAATATCTGCGCTAGCAAGCTTATTTATTCTGGCGAACTCTATTAGCGGACTGGCAGGACAAGTTACAAGTACGCAACAAATTGAATGGTCCTTTATCTTACCGCTTGCCGCTGCGGTTTTGAGTGGAGGACAACTCGGGTCCAGGCTAGGCGCACGCCAGTTCAATCCATTACATATCAAGCGCGTTACTGCAGTACTTATTCTCGTTGCAGGTATCAACATTCTTAAAGACCACCTTTAGCTCAAATTTTAACCCCTATTCGCCATTTGCCGGTTATTAGTTTGCATAATAATCCTCAATCCTTCCTATTTTGCACCCTTGTAATATCGGCTCATGAAGAAAATTAAATTTATAGAACACGTATTACCGCATATTATTGCTGTCGCAGTTTTTGTGTTGGTAACCATATTCTTTTTCAATCCTATATTTTTTGATAATCGCACGCTTGAGCAACATGATATTCAAATGTTTCAGGGATCTGCGAAAGCCATTCTGGACTATCGTGAACAAACAGGAGAAGAAGCATTGTGGGTTGATAACATGTTTAGTGGAATGCCGGCCTACCTGATCAGTGTTGATTGGAGCAATGGTGCTGTAGCCTTCATTAAAAGAATAATAACAGTTGGATTCCCCCACCCCGTCAGTAATATTCTTGCCGCCTTTGTTTGCTACTACATCATGCTGCTGGCTTTCCGGGTCAGACCCTATCTCGCCATAGCAGGTGCCGTAGCATTCGGGCTTTCGTCTTATATCATCATCGGTTTAAGTGCTGGTCACAACGCAAGGATAGGTGCTATTGCATTTATGCCTTTGGTAATGGCAGGAATCCATCTCGCGTTCAGTAATAAAAAGCTCCTCGGCTTTGGCGTTACTGCAGCAGGACTTGCATTGCAATTGAGAGAAAACCATTTGCAGATCACCTACTACCTTATGTTAATAGTGCTGCTATATGGACTGGTGAGATTAATAGAATCGTATAAACAAAAAACGCTCCCCGAATTTTTCAAAACCATAGGACTTCTTTTGCCCGCAGTGATTATTGCAGCAGGAACTTTCTTCGGACAGTTTTGGGCGGTATCAGAATATACCACTTACAGCATCAGAGGAAAATCTGATCTCGCAGGATTAACACCACAACAAAACACACCTGATGCATTAGGAATAAGTAAGGAATATGCATTTGAATTCAGTAATGGAATTCTTGAACCTTTGGTTTTAATGATTCCAAATTTTTATGGTGGCAGTAGTTCAAATTCATTCTTACAAGACGAGAAAAGTGAAACGTACAAAGCCGTGGTTAATTCCGGTAATCAGCAAATGGTGAATCAGCTTGTGCGGTATACCACTGGTTATTGGGGACCGCAGCGGATGTCTGCGCCTTACTATGCCGGAGCCATCATTGTTTTTCTTTTTGCTATTGGTATCGCTTTCGCAGATTCTAAGTATACCTGGTGGCTGGTATCGGTTACGGTGCTGGGGATAATTCTAAGCTGGGGAAATAACTTTGCCTCTTTAAACTATTTTTTATTCGATTATCTTCCTGGTTACAACAAATTCAGATCGGTAACTTTTACGCTAATCCTTCCACTCTTTGCCATGCCTCTACTTGGTTTGCTGGGACTTGAAAGGCTTTGGGAAAAAGGGATAGACAAGGCAGCAAGAACGAAACTTTGGATTGCCTTTGGTTCAACAGGTGGGCTATGCCTTTTCTTTTGGGTGTTTGGTAGTGTTCTTGATTTCACCAAAGTTGGAGAAGAACAATTACCTGCCTGGTTTACAAGTGCATTAGCAGATGATCGTTTAGCACTGCTCCGTTCCGATGCATTTCGATCACTTGCCTTTATTTCTGTGGTTTTCGTAGTGGTCTTCTTCGATCTGCAAAAGCGATTCTCAGCCTTCGGATTCTACGCGTTTTTGTTTTTTATGATCATCCTCGATCTTGTTATTGTTGATAAAAGATATTTCTCTAATGAACAATTTAAGCGCAAGAGAGAAAGTGCTAACTATTTTGCACTCTCTGCAGCAGATCAGGAAATTCTAAAAGATAAATCGCGTTATCGTGTTTATCCAATTAATCCGCAAAATCCGTTTGATGCTTTTACTGAAGCGCGTACTTCATATAATCACAACTCCGTGGGTGGATATCATGGTGCAAAACTTAGAAGATACCAGGAGTTTTTAGACTCATGTTTCTACAATCAAATCCAGCAATTCCTAGCACAAGCCCAACAGCAGAATTTCAATTTCGAAAAATTTGGTGCTTTTAACATGCTTAATATAAAATACCTTCCCTACGGAAGTGAACGAGAAGCTGTAATTGTCAATCGCAATACCAATGGAAATGCATGGTTTGTTTCTGAAGTTGTGAAAGTAAATACCGCAGCAGAAGAACTTAAACAAGCGTGCGAGATTAATACCAGAACTACCGCAGTCGTGAATACCAATGAATTTAAGATTACTGAAATTAGCAATGATAGCAGTGCAACAATCCAATTGACAGAACACAAACCGAACTATCTCAAATACGAAAGTAAATCAACTGGCAGCGGAATGGCAGTATTTTCAGAGATCTACTATCCCAAAGGATGGATTGCCACCATTGATGGAAAAGAAACGGATATTCTTCGGGCGAATTATATTTTACGTGCACTACCGGTTCCGTCAGGAAACCACACGATAGAATTTAAATTTCAACCAAAAGCTTATATAGTAGGGAACAAAGTTACGATGGCTTCATCGTGGCTGGTGTTGCTTATTCTATTGGGAAGTATCGCTTGGACGCTAAGGAGCGAAGAAGGCACTAATAGCAAATGAAATTCGATCTTCAATATGTTCAAAAATAAATATTGGTTTATCGGCAAGTTTGTGAGCGATCTTTAATTTTTTGCCCTTATCATCACTGTAAATGTGACAGAAGAAAACTCCTTTCGAGATCATCTCTGTTGGTTGGTTATCCGGAAACCAACTAATTTTCCATACTGATCGCGCTGTATTCAATGAAGTGAGTAAAACGTTCTTTCAACAAGCAAGCAAAAAAACATTCGCGGCTTCGCTAGGATTTCGAGACATCAGTTAACTTAATACTTTTTCGTGCCAATTGCCGCTAAAAGCCACATGACACAACACTTGCTTTGAAGACTTCAATTGATTATTTCTATTTGAAATAATTCCCTAAATTCATTTTTCTATCACTCTTCGCTTGAAAACAATAATATTATTTGTAACCCTTATTGCATCGGCTTCAGCAACTGCTCAGACCAATTACGTAGACAGCCTAAAGCAAGCTTTCGCCCTGCACCCCAACGATACCGTTGGCATAAATACATTGAATATCCTTGCGTCCCATTACGCAAGAACCGACATCAAACAATCGCACCAATATCTGCACCTGTCAATCCGTCTTGCCAAAAGACTGCAGACGAAAAAAGGATTATCTAGTACTTATTCTCAACTAACAACATCCCATCAAGCTTTGGGAAACAACGATAGCGCAACTTATTACCTTGGTAAGCTCGAATATTTGTCTAGAGAATTTCCGTTGACTAAGGTTCTTTATAACTATTACACCACCGCGGGGCTTTATAATAAGAATAACGGCAAATTTAAAGAGGCACTTGTGTTCATGTTAAAAGCCCTTGATCTTAATGGTCCTGAAGAAACATTAAATCGCGCTGGTCTGCTACTAAATATTGGAAATAACTATGGGAATATGGGTGAAGTAAAAATGGCAACCAAATACCACTTGCAGGCACTTAAGCTATTTGAAACATTGGGAAATGAGCGTGGCCAATCCTTTTGCCTCCAGAGCCTGGGAAACGATTTTGTTGATCTTCAAGAATACGCAACTGCAAAAAGCTATCTGCTCCAGTCTGAGGTGTTGAAAGAAAAGCTTAACGACGCGAGAGGTTTGGCAGTAGCATGGATAGTTTTAGGCCAGGTAGAAATAGAATTGAATAATTTAAAAGAATCGAGAGTATATCTAGATAAAGCTTTTGACCAGTGTACTAAGTTAAAGCTAAAGAGTGAGCAAATAAAAGTACACTACAATCTTGCAATACTCGAAAAAAAATTAGGCAACATCGACAAAGCAAAAATACATTTTGAAGAAAGCCTTGCTACAGCAAAAGAAGCAGGTGATAATCCTACTATTGTAGTAACCATTGAGACGGAACTGGCCGAATTAAACGATACCCGTCTAACCCAAAACCGACAAGACATACTCAAGACAAAAATAGCTACAGCATTGAAGTCAGGCGATAGAACATCTCAGGCTGATGGGCATTACAACCTATCCCAATACTACGCGAGTAAAAGACAATATAATAAGGCCTTTGAACATCTAGACAAATATGTTCAAGTGAATGATAGTATACGAGGAAGTACGGTAACCCTTCAGGTTAAGAATCTTGAAAAGCAGTACGAGACAGAGAAAAAAGAAAATGAAATTGCCTTACTTAAGAAAGATCAAAGTTTAAAAGCTGCGGTTATTGCGAAACAGAAATCAAACCAGGTACTCGGCATTATTTTATTTACTTCATTCATAGCTATCAGTGCTTTACTTATTAATCGCTACCGGATAGTGAATCGCACAGCACGCCAGTTGGAAATAGAAAAAATGAGGAACAATATCGCCCGCGACCTTCATGATGATATAGGCTCGACACTCTCAAGCATCAATATAATAAGCCAGCTTGCACTGAGTGGCAAGGGTAATACAAATTTTCACTTACAAAAGATAGCCGACAATTCATCACAGATGATGGAAAATATGGCTGACATTGTCTGGTCCATCCATTCACAAAATAATTCATTTGCCAACGTATTGGTTAAGATGAAGGAGTTTGCTGCAGAAATTTTAGAGCCTAAGGGCATAACCTATAAATTTATCGGTGATGACAAGCTTTCTGAAATTAATATTGATATTGAAAGAAGGAAAAACCTGTTTCTTATCTTTAAAGAAGCAATTAATAATGTAGCAAAGTACAGTAATGCTACTGAAGTTACTATAAAACTAGATAAGGTTAAAGACTCTCTTCATTTTTCCGTGCTTGATAATGGAGAAGGTTTTGATTTGGATACCGTCAAAGCAGGTAATGGGTTAAAAAATATGGAGAACCGTGCCTTGTCTGTAAAAGGTGTGTTGAAGAAAGAAAGTAAAATCAAAGCTGGGACTGCAATAAAGCTTGAAATGCCTATCACATGATCAAGGTATTTTAGAATTGAGGTTATTAATTTTACTTTGATTATTCAACTCGAATATGTCTGTAAAGGTTTTGCTGTATGAAGACAATGATTTGCTTCGCGAGAGCATAACCAGTCTTTTGTCACTCTATTCAAAGTTCCAAAGCGTTTATGCCTTTAACAACGTTCTCTCCGTTCAGCAAGACGTGGTAACGCACCAGCCCGACATCATTCTAATGGATATTGATATGCCTCAAACAAACGGTATTGAGGCAGTAAAAAAAATTAGGTCTCATAATAATAAGGTGCCCATCGTGATGATCACTGTTTTTGACGACAATGAAAATGTTTTGAATGCTATTCAGGCAGGAGCCTCCGGTTACTTATTGAAAAAACATATCTCTTCAAAATTATTCAGTGCTATCGACGAAGCCTTATCAGATGGTGCACCAATGTCCCCAAGCATTGCACGGATGGTAATCAGTACAATGCAAAAATCTACAGCCCTTAATGATTACAATTTAACACCACGTGAAAAAGAAATACTCAGTTCGTTAAGCAAGGGAAATAGTTACAAACTCATCGCTTCTGATTTTAATATTAGCATTGACACAGTACGGACGCACATAAAAAAAATTTACGAGAAGCTCCATGTACATTCCCAGACGGAGGCCGTATCGAAAGCAATAAATGAACGACTAGTCTGAAAGACTATGGCTGGTATAAACCAAATTTTACTGGCAATACTTTGGCTAATGGTTATCGTATTATCTGGATACTTCCTTCTGGACAATGTAGTGGTTTATTTTTTCGGATACCGCAGTAGTATCTTTGGTAACACGTTTTTAAATAATCAATTATGGGTGGTACTGCACCTTATTGGAGGATCCTGTTCTATCCTATTTGGCCCTATTCAATTTTGGAAAACAATTAGAATAAAATATGTGTCCTCTCACAGATTGCTCGGCAAAATTTATACCATTGGTACGTTACTCGCAGCACTTTCAGCCCTTCGCCTTTCTTTGGTAAGCTCCTGTGTAAGTTGTCGAATATCCCTTTTACTCCTCGCCATTTTTACCATCGGCGCAACCAGTTTTGCATGGATAACAATTAAAAACAAAAACGTGCTTGCTCATCAACAATTTATGGTAAGAAGTTATGTTTGTGTTTTAGCTTTCGTGGCAGTTCGAATTGATGGTATTTATTCCTTAAGTTTTTTGTTTGGCACAATAGAGGATCCGATTTTTAACCGCACTGTGAATGAGTACTTCTTTTCCTTCGTACCTCTTATAATAACTGAGATCTGGCTTACATGGCTACCTGCTTTAAAGGGTAAGTCTAGGTTTGTAAATTCCTAAATGACCTCTAAAAAGCCCTCAAGTAATTATCGTCATCATTTTCTATAGCGTCTGTCTCACATCATCATGCTATAGCCTTCTGTTTCTATAAAGCGGATATTTTCAGAAAAAATAATCACATGAAACTTTTTACATTTTTTTTCCTTTGTTGCTTAGCCCATCCATTACTTGCGCAGCAGGATCCCTTATACGCAAACTACCTTAACAGCCCGATTGTCTTCAACCCTGCGTATACTGGCCCGCAGCGTAACTGGCAGAATGTTCTTGGATATCGATCGCAATGGAGAGGTTTTGATGGTAATCCAACAACTATCCACTTCGCTTCGCATGCTTCACTGGTGCAAAACCGAGTAGGTCTAGGACTAATAGTGGTGCAGGATAACATTGGTGAATCAAAAAATACAGAAGTTAACCTCAGCTACGCATACAAGATCGAAAATGACAATCAATCATTTCATTTCGGTTTGTCCACCGGTATTACAAGGTACAGCATAGATGGCAGTATGATAAAAGTGCAGGATAACACTGATCCAAATTTTATTTCTACTAATACCACAAAATTTAATACAGGTGTTGGTGCGATGCTAAAAAGTGAACGATATATCATTGGCTTATCTATTCCTAGGCTATTACCTGCTAAGATTAAATCTGGCAGCCAATCAATGGAGATATATCAACCGCACTATTACTTATTTGGAGCGTACGTGGTGTCTCTCAATGAACGTGCGCAATTAAAGCCCGCTGCACTGCTAAAGGCAACGGAAGGGGCGCCCGTGTCGCTTGACGTTAATTTTAATGTTATCATTGACGATGCTTATACCGTAGGTGCCTTAACAAGGAATTTAAATACTTATGGGTTACTGTTACAAGCGAAGTTAAAAAATTATCGTCTAGGTTACGTATTCGAAATGCCTACCAATAAATCCGTTGGTCAGAGATTCTCATCACATGAAATAACATTGAGTATCGCTATTCCAGTTTTAGATTTTCACACTTCATCCTTTCAAAATTTCTAATCTGACTACTACCATGCATTTAAAAAAAGCTTTTTTTATTATCGTGTTGATATTCTTGATTACTACTAGCAAAGCGCAGTCGCCTTCGATATCTTCTTTTACCCCTGCTTCTGGTGAGCCTGGTACTGTTTTAACAATCAATGGAACAAACTTTGGTTCCGTCCCGGCAAATAATGTAGTTTATTTTGGTGCAGTCTCTGCAGCCATCTCTAATGCCAGTACCACGCAGATTGTTGTTACCGTACCACTAGGCGCACAACATGGCCCCATTGCTGTAACGAACAAAACAACAGGACTAAGTAAACATTCTGCGCTTCCTTTTAATCCTGTTTTTTCCGGAGGGGGTAGAATTATCCCAGCTTCCTTTGATTTCAAAATTGATATTCCTCTTTCGTTTGATATTGAAGGGCTTACCCTAGCAGATATTAATGGAGATGGATGGACTGACCTCGCAGTTGCCAACAATGAAGCGAATGCGATTGATATCTATAGAAACCTTGGACTGGGTGGCGATATTACGCCAGCTTCATTTGATACAAAAGTTACGTTAACTACTACTGGCAGTTCGGCAAACGAGGCCGGCTTAAGCATGACGGACTTAGATGGGGACGGAAAACTTGATGCTATTACTTCAGTTGGGCTCCAGTTCGGAAATGCTTCGTTTACTACATTCCGAAACGTTAGCACACCTGGCACAATTGCTTTTGATGCACCAGCATATTGGCAAGGTAACAGAGACGAGTCACCACCCTACTTTGTGGGCGATATTGATGGTGATGGCCGCCCAGAATTAGTTGGTGGTGAAGGGTCAAGCGGTGTAGGAGCTGACCTTTGGATAGCACGGAATATCAGTAACCCTGGTGACATTCAATTTGCAGCTTCTATCAATTTTTTAACAGGCTCTCTAGATGGGCTTTCAAATGTAGCGATGGGTGATCTTGACAATGATGGGAAACCTGAAATGATTGCAAGCCATGATTTTGGCAGTAGCTTTTCAATTATTAAAAACACCTCAGTACCCGGTACGTTAGCTCTAAATGTTATAGGCGAAATTTCAACCGAGCAATATAATCGAGCCGTTCAAATTGTCGATTTAAATTTGGATGGAAAGATGGACATTTGCTGGAGAAAGACTTCCTGAAATGAGATCTACATCCGACTTAACAGTGATACAGATGGTATACTGGCAACATCAGATTTTGATGAAGAAGTAATCCTCAATAGTGATCTTGGCAATTATGGAGGGATGGCAATTGGTGATATCAATGGTGACGGCAAACCTGATATTATTGCTACCGATGAAGCGGATGTTGGTGTTTTTGAAAACATATATTCGGGCGGTGTTTTTGATTCCAATGCATTTATTCCAGCTTATCAACTTCAAGGAACGGGTATTTCCACATATCCAACGTCACCGCTTATAGCAGATATAAACGGTGATAAAAAACCTGAAATTGTTATAGGGTTTACTAACACGTCTCCGAACAGAATCTCTATTTATGAGAATAAGAATGTCAATGCTCCTGCTATTTCTATTAGCACTGTTTCTCCTTTGGCGGCGCCAGTAGGGGCAACAATTACCATCACAGAAGATCATTTTTCAACTGTTCCAACAGAAAACAATGTAATGATTGGCGGGGTAAAGGCTACTGTACTTTCTGCTTCGAAAACACAACTCACCGCTACTGTGCCGTCAAGTACTCAATATGGTTTTGTAAGTGTGACACGAGACCAACTTACCTCGACCTATCGCCTGCCATTTAAAACTACTTTTTCCCAAGGTGTCGACTTTAATGCTGCTCATTTTGCTGCACCTGTGAGCTATACCTTGACAGGCGCAAATTATGATCTTGATTTTGGTGACCTCAATCGCGATGGCAAAGCCGACATCATAGCAGAGGGAAGTGGTGCAACTTATGCTTTTAAGAATACATATAGCAACGGACCGATAAACACATCTACATTATTACCTGACGATACCCTTGCAGCTTCATTTACAAATCCTAAGCTGCATGATCTTGATGGTGATGGTTTAATGGATATCGTTGCCGTAAATGGACTAACAAGAAAGAATAATAGTTTATTCTCTGAAATCTCCTTTCTCCCTAATGTATCGCTAGCAGGTGGAGCGAGCAATGTTGACTACGGAGATTTTAATATGGATGGCAAAATCGATATGGCTTTAACCAGCGGAGTAAGTGCCCAATTGTTGTTGATAGAAAACAGAACTATTTCGGTACCTGGAAATTTCACAACCGGAACTTTCGGCTCATTCTCCCCCTCATACTCTTTCACAAAACCTTCAACGGGGGGTGGTATAGTTGCAGGTGATTTTGATAATGATGGTTTCCATGATGTTATCACTACCAATCCAGGAGCAGACAACTTGAGTGTTTTCAGAAACATGAAAGTTCTTAAAATATCAGCAGCTCAATTTGCCCCAAGAGTGGACATTGCAACAGGTGATAATCCAGGAAGAGTTTATATAGGGGACCTGGACGTAGATGGAAAACAAGATCTAGTGCTCTACCATGGCCCCGGAACCAACGCGAATACTATTGCTGTATTTCATAATCAGAGCACGCTCGGCAATATTAGTTTTAATAGGATGGACTTGACTATACCTAGTGCCTCGACAGTAGCACATATTAGTGATTTAGATGGTGATGGGAAACCAGAAATTATTGCTACCAGTGAAGCCGGAAACCAGTTCACGATTTTTAAAAATAATTGCACCCCTGGCGCAATCAACGCATCTTCATTTGGCGCACCTTTTAACACAATAGTAACAGCTCCGAGAGGACTAACGACCGGAGATATTAATTTGGATGGAAAACCGGAAATCGTAATAACCCGTGCAGCAGGATTTTTATTAGTATACGAAAATCTTATCTCAGCAAAAGCATTAACTATAACCACTCAGCCAGAAAGTAAAAGTGTGTGTGCCGTTGGCAATGCAACGTTGACCGTAACAGCTACAGGTGCTTCGAACATTACTTATCAATGGCAGAAACTGGATCCTGAAACGTCTGTACACACAAACCTAGCCAATGGCGCTGAATATCTGGGCGCTACAACCGCGACCTTAACTATTCTTGATGTATCAGTTACAGATGCGGGAAGTTATAGATGTGTTGTCTCTGGTGATAATGAAATTGATCAGGTCTCGAACGATGCACAGATGACCGTAGGAAATCCGCTACCACCAGTCGTTGATCCTGTGTCAACATGCTCAGGCTCGTCCGCTGAAATTATTGCTTCTGGGGGGGTAGACGGACAATACCGATGGTACACTGTTGGCACAGCTGGAGTTGCCATACCTGGAGAAATCAACAAAATATACCATACACCTGTATTACATGGCCAAACAGCTTACTGGGTTGCTATTAATAATGGTAGTTGCGAAAGTTTACGTACCGAAGTTATTGTTGCAATCCATAATTTGCCTACCAAACCTTTAATTACAAGTTCCTCTGATGTTTTATGTACTGGCAGAACTCTCACACTAAGCGCTCCCTCTGGCTTTACATATTTATGGTCTAACGGTATGACTACACAGGAAATTTCTACAAATACCGAAGGTAACTTTAGCGTGCAGGTAACGAACGGATTTGGGTGCTCGGCAACTTCTGATGTGCTCACGCTCACACCCGTCAATTGTAATGAGCCTCCCGTGATCGTCATGACAACTATTCGGACAATTGTAGAAGGTAGCGCAAGTTTAAATCTACTTCCAATTATATCTGATCCGGACAACAACCTTAACTTGTCCACTATAACAATTGTTAAGCAGCCTATTAGCGGTGCAGAAGCAAGAATTGACAACAATCATAACCTTGTGGTAGATTATAGCGGAATGCCTTTTACAGGGCTTGACGAATTAACAATAGAGGCGTGCGATGATCTAGGTGTATGTGTAACGCAGAAAATCCTGGTTGACGTAATCGGTGAAATCATTGTATACAATGGTTTATCTCCAAACCAGGACGGCAAAAATGACACTTGGTGATTCAGCATATTGATTTGCTAAACGATACTAAGGATAATCATGTCAAGATTTTTAATCGATGGGGCGACATGGTTTGGGATGGTGAAAACTATAACAATAAAACAGTGCTGTTTACAGGTGTAAACTTAAACGGTGATGATCTCCCCACTGGAACATATTTTTATCAGATCCAATTTTCAGGAAAACATAAAGGTGAATCAGGATATCTTTCTTTAAAAAGATAATGTATTGAAGTCACACAATTAAAAGACAACTTCCACATATCCTTGTGATTGAACTTTGGTATTACCGTGCAACAAGGCAGGCCTCCATGCAGGGCCTGCCTTAATTAGTCTTATTGCTTCTTCATCACAAGCCCTTGTTAATCCTTGCATGATTACGAAATCCCATAACGTTCCATCTACTCCTACATTGAATACAACCTTTACCATACCGCTTGCGGCATTAACGTCATTTGGTTTCCGGATGTTTTCAGCGATATACTTTTTAAAGTTATCCATTCCTTTCTCAGGAAACGGAAACTCACTCAGCTGATCATACACATATCGCTTTCCATCAACGCCTTCTGATACACCTTTAACCAATCGATTATCCCGGTACAACTCCTGAAAGTAGGGCTTACCATTCGAATGATACCCATACCAATAGCCTTCCCTTCTTCCACCCTCATAAGATCCTTCTTCTGCTAACGTTCCGTTTAAGTGCCATCGTTTAAATTTCCCAACACCATTGGTCACCATTGCATTGCCAAGAGAGTCCCACAGGTTCTTCACGAATGTTTCCTGACTATAAACAATTTCACTTTGTAGTTTTCCATTCCAATGGAAATTCTCCCACTTCCCTACTGCTTGCTCCTTATCATACCTGCCTGCTGAGGAATAAGTACCATGATCAGAGTAATAAATAAAAACACCATGACGAAGGTCGTTTAGATATACGCCTTTCATTTGTATAGATCCATCTCTATAAAAATCTTTGACGGCCCCCTGCCATCTTCCAAGAGAATCTTTGTTTCCTATCCGATAGTAACTTGCGCTTAAAGGATCAGAAATTTCTTTCCACTCCTTATCATAAAATACACGACTGGTTTCAAGAACAGGTGCAGCACGTTGTACAGTATCATCAACAATATCTTTTTGTTTAGGAATATTATAGTTTAAGATGTACCGCAGTTTTTGTAAGGAATCAAATTTTGGAGGCAGTACTTCTAGGCTGTCGAGATAGATATAAGATTGATTTTCTAGCAGCGTAATACGGTAATTAACTTCCTGCTCGCGCAAAGAGATGTATTTATTGAGTGTAGCAGTATCCGTTGTAATTGCGGAAGGTAAGCTCGTTAAGGAAGTCAACGCAGTGCGTATTGCATTCCATTCTGTTCGAACTTGTTTAAGACTATCTGCCAATGCAAAGTCATCCTTTGAATCCTTGTATAAGTTATCGGCATATTCTTCCTGCTTCACAACGCGTTGAAAGATCTCGTAGTAGTGAAGCTGATCCTTAGAGATAAAAAGCATTGTAAAAGGTAAAGCAATTAACACCGCAGCCAGGTGAAGATTTTGTTTGAGCCAGCCTAGCTTGAAATGACATGCCGCGACAATTAATCCTGCAACGGCACCACCAATGTGGCCGGACATATCAACATTTACCTGCCCTGCAATTACTGTGTTAATCACAATGAAGATCACAAAGTTAATGACGACATTTTTAAGCTTTTCGCGATCATCGAAACTCCCGATCAACTCAGCTCCTAAGCGATAACCGTATAGCCCGAAAATTGCACCCGATGCTCCTGCACTGATGCTGTATACATTAAATAATAAACTGGCGATGCTGGCGACAACACCACAAATAAAATATACTATTGTAAATCTTACCGACCCAATACCTGGCTCCAGCGCAGTTCCTAGTCCCCACATAGCATACATGTTCACCAGTAAATGGATGATTCCGAAATGAAGAAACATGCAGGTAAACAAACGCCACGGTTGGCCCCCTAAAGTAAATGGATTCAGGTTAGCTCCGGCATTAAGAATAGCAATTACATCCGCACCGGAATTCATCAACAAACTCTGTTGCTGGAGTGCAAGAATGGCAAAGGCAATAACATTGAGGGCAATTAGCGTAACTGTAACAGGATATTGCTTGTGCATGCTGCCATATATTTTTTGCAAGTTATAAAAAATTAAAAAGTACCATTGAGGAGTGCACGCGTTTGGCAGTCGGGGGATTTATGGATTACAGAACGCACAGTCTAAATGTGAACATGAACAATTCTTAACCTTCTGTTTTTTCTTTGTTCAGATATTCAGCCAAAGCAGTATGGTAAACCGACTTTCCTGGCTTAAGCATTTTCTTATAGACTTCACGCTTCTTCGGATCATTGATGATAGATTTTGCGTACGCCACAGCTAGTTTAAAATTGCGATTCGCATTCTTTTGTTTCTTACTAAGCTTCACATTACTTCTATCAGGGCGTGACGAAGCCACTACACCATACGAATATTTTTTCAAGATCATATTGCCAAGCCTTCCACTAAAGGCATTGATCAAAGCATTTGTTTCAAGTTTTGCCATAATTCTTAAAGTTACAGGTTTTTTCACAGATCTCTGCATTAGCCGTCCATTAGCCGTTCATTTGCCGTTGTTTTGCCGTTTTTTGATAATCACACCCTTGTTTATGCTTTGAATTATGTCCTTTTTGAGGGGATACTTAGTATTTCTTCCTAAAGTATCTTCAGCATCAGAAAAAGTCTTTGCTTCTGGGTATCGGTGACCGATTTGGTTAGCTTCATGATTAGACACAACCATGAAGGCAAGTATTGATTGAAATTTTGTAAAGAAGAACTTTTAGAAGTCAACTACAATAGTTGAAGTAGATTGACACTATCTGAAGGGACGTTTTTTACAATTGATAGGCAATATCACTGCTACAGTAAAACGCAGCAGTGATGAAGTTGTAGTGTTTTTCAATGCATAATACTTTGCTGAACCTAAGGAGAGCGATAAGATAGCAGGTTCAACGATAGTCAGACAAGAGGATTTCCGTTCTTACAAATAACGATGGATAATCAACGACAAAGTCTAATTGGTCAACTTCAATCACGGCTTCAAAATCATTAGGAACATTCTCATAATGATATTCCGTGTTGGATAGCCTTTTATACTTTTGTTTTACTGGCGCAATTTTTCGCTCCAGAACATCAAGGTAAATAACCTTAATTTCTTGCTCCTCGTTCTGGTTTAGCCTGAGTCTTTTAATTGGCAAAGTATTGGTAAAAGGAGTCAACGGAATATCAACATCTATACAACCCTTGAATTGATCAGCCTGTTCACCATCCTTTAGCCAATTGCCTTTTCCATCCTTTTCAAATCTCCAGTACTCTTTTTTATTACTGTGTTGGCTCTTTAGTTCGCAGTATATGGTTTCCCAATTTTGATTCGTTCTAATTTGATATTCGACCCGGTAGATCTTTCCTTCATATTTGCCAACAATTATAGAATTGATTTCGGAGCCCTCACGTGTAGTATTCACCAAACAGTTCTCTAGGGAATAATATTCGCGCCCTGACCATAAGATATTTGCTTGCATACGCGATTGTTTGACTTGCTAATCCTAATTCATACGTAATAATCCTGACGAAAGATTTATGACGCAGCCGCTTGTGTATTACCGTTACTTGGATAAGCTTTTCGTGTCTTAGGGATTACCAATCTTATGTAAAGAACCAATCCTACTAGCGCTACGTCTGGTTGGCCAGGAAATAGTTATTGTTGCACTTCCAGTAAAACAACTTTACCATCCATGGTTGAGGCAACGATTTGGCGCGTGCTTAAAACCCTAACTGTGTTCACCATGGAGTTATCAATTTTATGCGCCCACAAGAGCTTCTTTTCATCAGTACCAACGGCATAAACAACACCATTCTTTGTACCGAAAAATAACTGGTGATCTTTCTCTATCAGCATAGAAGGAACGTGTTCATAGCCAAAACCACAATGCATTTTCCATGATGCAAATTGTTTCTCGCGGCTGGAAGCATAACCAACAATGGTGTCCTGCATACTTTTACCATAAACAGTTTTTCCATCTTCAGATATCCCAATAGACTCGCGCACACCCCCATCGTTATTTCTCCAAAGCGTTTTTCCACTTGACGCCTCAATAGCAGAAATGTAGCGGTCCGGTGCCACGATATAAACCACCCCTTTATGAACTACCGGAGTACATGAAGCTGGAGAATAATTACGTACCGGAGAACCGTTGTTCCACTTCCAGATCAATCTGCCATTGTTTTTATTCAAGGCATATAAGTTAGTGTCCCAGGCGCCAAAAATGATCTTGTCCTTATATAAAATTGGCACGCTTACTACAGGGCCTTCAAGTCCAGCAAAACTCCATATCTCCTTTCCGGTTTCAATGTTAATACTTCTGAATCGTCCATCACTTCCTCCAATATAAACTACACCTTTGATAATAAGCGGTGATCCTAACACAGCCGCCCCTGTTTTATGTTTCCATTTCAATTTTCCATCTAAGGAATTGAGGCAGTATATATTACCATCTGCAGAACCGAAAATAATATGATCGCGATGAGAAGCAGGAGAAGAAAACACAGGACTGCCTGTTGCCACGGACCACTTACTGCTCCCATCTTTCATCGATAGTGCCTGCACTAATCCGTTTTGATTTCCAAAGATCACAAGATCATGTGTTACCACGGGTGTAGAAATCACATTAGCATCAGAGGAGAAAACCCATTTTGCTTTTACCTGTGAATATTTTTCATTGATATCATATTGCGGTCTGGGAAAGGCCTGGTCTGGTTCATATGCCCTATGCTCGATTTTCATACTTCTCCATGCGGGAAGAGTCTCAATGCCTGGTCTTCTTTGATGAAAGATGAGCGAATCTGATGTGACGTCTACAAGATTATAGCCACCATTCTTTTCCTTCGCTCTTAAATTAGAGCGTCCCATTGTGGCGGCAATGCCCTCAAAATCCATTGCTTTGTTCTGGTGACCATGACCGCATAGAATTGCAATAATATTATATCCACGCAGTCGCTCTGTTACTTCATACCAATTGTCCAGCCCGTTATCAATAGGGTAATGATTCAGAAAAACAAGTGGCATCTCCTTTGGCGTTGCATTTAGCACGCTATCCATCCAGATAATAGCACTTCTGGGAATATGACCATCACTCATTCTAACGTAAGGGCCGGACGCACATCCGAAAAAGCGAATACCATTATAATCAAACACAAATTTATCACTACCGAAAACATTTGAGAAGCTGAGTCCCCCACTTTCACTCCAACCAGTATCATGATTTCCAGGAATGATATGGTATGGAACGTCAAGACTATCGAGGATTGCATAAGCAAGATTTAGTTCTTTATCTGTACCGAGCTCGGTAATGTCACCTGTTATCACTGCAAAGGATACATCATCCATGCTGTTGATGTCTCTTACTGTTTTACGCAAGTCAAACTCAGGCGGACCATCAGGAGCACTGATGTGCGTGTCGGAAATAAATGCAAACCGGAAGGGCTTGATCTGTGAAATTCCTTCAACAGCAATAAAGACAAATACGGATAGAAAAATGTGCTTCATGGAATAGCAGTGCGTGCGGTTCTGAAAGATTACGTGTAATTTTACTTTGCGAAATATACCTTGATGTTACAGTATATGTCATCACTGAATACAGGGATTTTCAATCAGCGCATTTCAGGTGAAAAGAAGTAGTTTTATGTGCGGTGGAGAACACCAACAAGCACCCTGGTAGAGAGCTAGAGGCTGTGATGGTATAAAATCAACAAGGCCAGACATAATACCCCTATGAAAATTTATTCCACTCTTATCACAACTGCGTGAGCGATAGCAGCGGAAACCCCGAAGTGTGATGGTATGTGTAAGGGCCGGAGTTGTAGCGTATAGCGCGACCCGAGGAACGAGGGGCACGCCCTGATAATTTATAGTCTTTGATTCAACGCGGCCAACCTTCTTAATAACGGCGGATGCGAATAGTGAAAGAATACATACCACGGATGTGGATACAGGTTACTAAGTGAATCTACTGATAATCTTTTCAACGCCGTGGCTAGAGCGTCTCTGCTATAAGTATCTCTTGCGTACGCATCGGCCTCAAATTCATTTTTACGACTATACATGCTCATGAACAATCCGGTAATACCGGATATTGGCGCAAACAGAATTGTAAAAGCAATAAGATTAATATGAATGGCAAGTGATTCTGCGCCAAGTGCCAGCGATAAGTTCTCATTATAAATCATCAGGGATAAAACAAACATTGTAAAAAAGACCTGGAGGATAGACAACACGAAACCCCATATGATATGCTTCTTTTTGAAATGCCCAACCTCATGCGCCAGTACTGCAACAAGCTCTTCTGTGGAATGCTTTTGAATCAAGGTATCATACAGAACAATTTTCTTTTTCTTGCCTATGCCTGAAAAGAAAGCGTTTGCTTTGTTCGATCTCTTCGATCCGTCTATTACAAAGATGTTGTCCAGTGGGAAATCAATTTTCTGTGCAAACTGCTGAATGGCAGTTTTGAGATCACTATCAGGAAGCGGAGTAAGTTTATTGAAAAGGGGTAAGATTAGAGAAGTGTAAAACATGTTGATGAATAGTATGAACACCGCTGCAATGATTGAAAACCAAATCCAAAAATTTGGTCCAATGGCTTGGATTAGATAAATAAGCAATGCTAGTAATGGCGCACCAATTACCGCAGCTAGCAAATAACCTTTTATCTTATCAGTAAAGAAAGTCTTAATAGTTGTTTTATTGAAACCGTATTTCTCTTCAATGACGAAAGTAGAATACAATTGGAAAGGCAGTGTAAGAACGTCTGAAACCAGCATAAGTATACCGAAGAATACCAGGGCTAAAGCAATTTCGTTTCCGATAAGATCACGTAAAATTCCATCGAGCCATCCAAAGCCACTAAAGGCGAGCATGCCTATGGAAAGCAAAAAACTAAAAGCAGAAGTATAAAATGAAAAGTGTGTAAGTTCTTTATGGTACTCCAGCGATTTCAAATATTTCGCACGATCATAAAATGCTGCAATTTCTTCAGGCACATCTGTTCGCTGCGCTTTCAGGTTTATATAATCGAGGAATTGGTCAAATAAGTAAGAGAGCGCTGAAATGGCAATGATAATGAACAGAATTGTTTTAGGATCCATACAGGGGTTGTAACCAAAGAAAGCGTTAAAATAGTTCTTCCTTTGATGATTAAAAAATACTGTAACGGAAGGACAATTTAGATTAAACAGGCGATGTTAACTGCTTTCAGGGGTTTGCTCGGGGCGAAATCTTTAACAATAAAATGTGATCAAGCAAACCTGTTTATTAAGTAATTCTTTATTTTATAAAGCCGCTAAAATATTTTGTCGTAGCGATAAACCATTTCTCAGGTTGAGGCGTTGTATATTCGATGACGTCCGTTGTCGGTAGTAGGCCAGGTTCATAACTTAGTTGAACATTAATCTGCTGCTCATGTTTAACTAAAAGAAAGGAGGTACCATGTCTAGTCCCACGCAAATTTTATCAATTCAACGTAAACTATCTTATCTCACAGGTGATGTGAGTTGAAAGGGGTTGATTGTACCTCGTGAAATTTTTTAGTTTATAGATAAAATTGAATGAGGATTCTTGTGATATCCGGCTTGTATCTAGGCCGGATATTTTTTATGCCTGTTTTGCTACCACCACCGGCTTGATTTCTTTAGACATTTTTCGCTTTACAAACAGGTTAAGAAAATAAATCATAATAATTGTGATTGCCATTGATCCCACCACAACGTATCCAAGCAAATCGTAATTTTCAAGATAACCCGAACTGGTTTGTACGATAATAAGGCCAGCGAAAAATGTTGCAATGCCTCCGGAGATTTGCTGAATGGATGAGTTCACACTCATGAATGCTCCCCTATCTTGTGGCGCAGGAACTGCAGAAAGCAATGCTTGTGACGAAATCATTCGTGATGATACGCCAATAAACATCAGTACACTGATAATAATAGCGCCCCATAAAGGCGTTACATCCAAATTGCAATAAATCATTACGATGATCATGCTGAGTATAGATCCAAAAAGGAATACTGTAAATTTGCCTGTCGAATCACTCAGCTTCCCAAGTAATGGACCCGCTGCCATGGAGCACACGCCCGTCACCATATAAAGAAAGGGAAGGTCCTTAATGGCGATTCCCATATTGTTAACGCTGTAAGCACTCGCAAACGGCATGAGCATAAAACCACCTGTAGCCAGTAAAATTGTGGCAGCGAAAGCTTTAAGATAGTCACGTTGTGAGATAGTCTTACCGAGATGAATAAATGGGTTTGCTTTAGTCTGCAATTTTAAATGTGCATCAATGGGCTTCATATAAATCACGATGACAGCAGCAACTATGATGCTTACTAAAACAATCATCCAGAATGGTGAGTGCCACCCCCAAAGGTTGGCAAAATATAAACCGATTGGAATGCCTAAAACCTGGCTTCCTGCAAATGCCATTTGTAGAAATCCCATAACCCTTCCTCTCACTTCCAGTTTGAAAAGGTCAGTGACAATAGCAAAACTTATCGACCCGATAACGCCACCAAAAATACCGGTAACAATACGCGCTGCAAGAAGGAAATGATAATTTGGAGCAAGTGCACAAAGGGCAGTTCCAATGATAAAACCCGTATAGAAAAACATTAGCAATTTTTTGCGATCAAATTTATCGGCAAAACCTGCTGCAAGTAGCCCTGATGCTCCAGCGCTGAACGCATAAGCAGATACCACCATGCCGAATTGCGCGGGGGTAATATGTAATTCCTCTAGCAGAATGGCGCCAAGCGGAGAAAGCACCATGAAATCCAGTATGATGGTAAACTGGGTTATTGTCAGTATAGAAACAATAAACACTTCATATCGGGAAAAAGTCTTTTGCATAAGTTATCGATGTTAATTAATCCGGCAATTCTTCGCAATGAAAGCCTGTACTTTTAATAAGATCTTCAATTTGTTTACAATCCAATTGATCAGTTTGTACTCTTAACACATGGTCAACGTCGTCCCTATCTACATTCCATTGCAGTACCCTGGCATCTTCATCGAGAATGAAGGCAATCCTCGCCAAATCATCTTCATCGATAATGTTTGTTTTAAAAACGTGTATATCGTAAACAGTTTCAGTAGTCATAGGTCATTTTGTTTTTCATCCGCTCCTTATGGCTTTAATGCTTTTAGAACCAACTTTAATGTTTGATTCATTAACTTTTCATCCAGTTCAAACTTTTCCAATCCATTCAGTCCTTTACCAGACATATGGAGTTTCACGAGCTGATATAAGGGTGCATATGCAACGGCCCAGAAAACTTCCAGCGGAAGCTTTACGAGCTCTTTACGCCTGATAGCATTGTGCACAAAGTCATGCATGGCCTGCAGAAATCTTTTGTCAATCTTGCCACGGCACTGCTCGTAATATGGAGAGTACTTTATTTGCTCCATAAAATGCGCTGACAACGGATTCTCTATATAGAACCTTGCACGATTCATCCACTGTACTTTAAGTCCCTCATCAAAGGGCATTTCCGGATCAAATCCTGCCAGCGATGCTTCCATCATCCTTCTCATTTCTGTCATCCATACTTGCACAATAAGATCATCACGATCTTTAAAGTAGATATAGATTGTTGCGGGTGATACATCCGCTGCCTTTGCCAACTTTTGCATACTCAATCCATCAAAGCCTGTTCGAACAATCATTTCGACAGCCTTCTCGCGCAACGAAGCCTCCTTATGTTCATCACGAACTCGCATGTCGCAAATATAAATGAATATTCATTCACTTATAAAAGCAATATTAATTTTTTATTATTACTTTAGATTTAGCTGGATAACCCAGCTTACAAGCTGAAGCCCAACCTATTAGATAGAGCACTTTTACTGTTGGAGGTTACTAAGGTTGCTGTAATAGCAAGCTACACTTTTGAACAAAAGTTCATAGATGAAAAATAAGTATGTACAAGAAATTATTGATTTTATAATTTGTCAAGAAGCATTTGCTTTCTCTATTTTCTCCTCAGCCATAGCTTGCTCATCTGAGTCTGCTTTGAGTATCTCTTTCTTGTTTTCTTTCGACTTCTCTTCTTTCAAAACAAGTTCGATAAGAATGGGAAAGTGATCTGACCCGACTTGAGGCAATCTTTTTAAATTACAAAGTTGAAAGTGATGCGAACAAAACACATGGTCTAACGGCCATCGGAAGAACCAATGCTGTGCGTGAAAAGTACTATAAAATCCTCTACCTCTTCGCGGATCTAACAATTCGCTCGTCTTTAAAAACAAGGCCGTAGTATAGCTCCAAGCCACATCATTTAAATCTCCTGCAACAACAACTGGTAACCTTGAATTTTTTGCCCTTTTAGCAACCATCAAAATCTCAGCATCTCGCTCAGTTGATCTTGAAGTTTCACCTGGCACTGGTGGTTTAGGATGCAGCCCATATAACTGAAAAAGATCTCCTGAAGGAAGTTTAACCTTAGTATGAATGGAAGGAATATCTCTTTCGACCAAAAATTTTACTTCAGGATTAAGCAGTTCGAATTTGGAGTATAAAAGCATCCCATACGTATTGCCGAGAGGTTTTGATATGCGATAATGATAATTCTTTATCAGTTGCGAATCAAGTTCCTTTTTCCACCATTGATCAGTTTCAACAAGAAGTATGATATCGGGTTGATGCGCGTTTATGGTTCTAATGCATGACTTAACATCTCGATTATCCTGAAAAACATTGCATATCAATAACCGAAATTTCTTTTTAGAAGACCCGACATTGGTTGCGTGCAATTGATGCTTACTTAAAATAGTATAAGGCCATATCTGGTAAATGAGATAGCCTGCGTTGAGTATGAGCAGACAGATAAAAATAACATCATGTGTGTTCTGAAAATCAATAAAGAAAAGAAACGCGATTGCAAGGATGACATTGGTGACAAGCTTTTGTGCTCGCGGATATTCAAAAATTCTAAAAATCCAATTATCGTTTCGGATGAGGGGAATGAGTGATATTACAATCAGTATATAACCGAGGATATAAATAACCACCTTCCCAATTGATTCAGCCATTGTTCGAATTTGTGTTAATGCTGGCGGATATAAAAAAACGATACCGAGTGGGAAAAAAAAAGCACTGCGGTTAGCAGTGCTTTCTCAACAATATTTTGAGTTTTTGTAAACGTTAATTATGTCCTAAGAACGTTGGCCCCGCAATTCCCGAGTTATTCCATCTGCAGTTGTTCTTAACAATTCAAGACTATCAAGATTTACATGCAAGCGCTCCATTTCATGATTCGGGTCTCTTACATCGTTACGTTCAGGGTAACCAATCTGTAACTCTGGAAAATCATTCGGTCTTCTATTTTGGATTTGCTGATTCATACATTTAAACATTTAATGTTACACATCTTTTACCCGTACCCGTATATCAACTTCTTGATATACTCAACAGTGAGTTAAAAACGCATGCCATATGGGTTGGAATTGATAACCGAGAGAAATTACGAAGGGAAAATTGGCTTGAACGATAACGAATTCAAACTTAATGAGGAAGTAATTCTACATTGACGAGCGGTTAAGAAACTAACTGCTTCAATGCGCTTTTCTGTTTTTCGAAATTAAATTTTTGTACGACCAACTCCATCATTGTAATAATTTCTGGCAAGCACAAATTTCCAATACTACCTTCGTGCGTATGCTCAACTTTCGACTCCGGTTTGTATGCACCATTCTCAATGTCAGTACCAATTTTTTTATAAGCATCCCTGAAAGGCAGCCCATTCAATACAAGCTTATTAACTTCTTCTACACTAAAAAGAAATTTGTACTTCTCATCTGTGAGAATATTTTCTTTTACAGTGATATTGTTCAGCATGAGTTGTGCCATTTGAAGGCAATCTTTTAAATGCTGAATCGCGGGAAATAAAATCTCTTTTAAAAGCTGCATATCCCTGTGGTATCCTGACGGAAGGTTTATGGTCATCAAAGCAATATCATTGGGCAATGCCATCAACTGGTTACAGCGAGCCCGGATCAATTCAAATACGTCCGGATTTTTCTTATGCGGCATTATACTGGATCCCGTTGTGAGTTCATCGGGAAAAGATATAAAACCGAAATTCTGATTTAGAAACAAGCTCGCGTCCATTGAAAGTTTACTCAAAGTCGCTGCAGTATTTGACAATGCACTTGCTACGATCCGTTCAGTTTTTCCCCTTCCCATTTGCGCATAGACAACGTTATAATTAAGATTATCAAAGCCTAACAACGCGGTTGTCATGGTACGATTTAATGGAAAAGAAGAGCCATAGCCAGCTGCAGAGCCTAAAGGATTTTTATTCACCACCTGATAAGCACCTTGCAATGTGATAACATCATCCACTAAACTTTCAGCATAAGCTCCAAACCACAAACCAAAAGAGGAAGGCATCGCAAGTTGTAAATGTGTGTAGCCAGGAAGAAGGTGCGCTTTGAAGGTTTCACTTTGCCTGATCAATAGATCAAAAAAGTTTTTTACTTCAGTAACAACTTCTTCAATCTCATATCTCAGGTACAGCTTAATATCTACCAGCACCTGGTCGTTGCGCGATCTTCCACTGTGAATCTTCTTTCCAACATCGCCGAGTTTTCTTGTGAGGGCAAGTTCAACCTGCGAATGAATATCTTCTACTCCTTCTTCAACAATAAAATTACCTGATTCAATTTCCTGATAAATTGATTTCAACTCTTTGGACAAAATAGAGAGCTCTTCTTTTTTAAGCAGCCCGATTGACTCCAGCATTGTGATGTGAGCAAGTGAACCCAATACATCAAAGCGCGCCAAATACAGATCCATCTCCTGATCTTTACCTACGGTAAATCTTTCAACTTCCTTCAGTGATGCTTTATCTTTTTGCCAAAGTTTCATAGTCGATTTATTTCCGGTGTGTGAGTAATACTATTCTTCAGCGCTAACTTCAGATTTTTAAGAGCCATCTCTGTTCTACCAACTAATGAACCACTTGATTCAGTAAGCTTATATAACTGTCAATTCCTTTTACAATTTCTGCAATATAAATAAACTCATCAGCTGTATGTGAACGAGCAGAATCACCAGGACCCATCTTCACCGATGGCACAGGAATAAGTGCCTGGTCTGAAGTTGTGGGTGATCCATACAATTCCAGATTCATTTTTTTTGCCGCCTGTACAAGTACATGGTCGGATGCGATCCCAGAGGAACGCATGCGCATTGACCTTGGTGTAACCTCACTTTTTACATTCTGCTGTATCAACGCTAGCACTTCTTCAAGAGAATATTGATCTGTAATCCGAACGTCAACAGTGTAACTACATTCTGCAGGAACAACATTATGCTGTCTCCCCGCATTAATGATCGTAACAGTCATTTTAATTTCACCTAATGTTTCTGAGACCTTCGGAAACTTGTAATGCTGTATCCACTGAATATCTTTGAAAGCCTCATAAATGGCGTTAACACCTTCTTCTCTCGCAGCATGTCCAGCTTTTCCACGCGAAATGCAATCAAGCACCATCAATCCTTTTTCTGCTATCGCTATATTGCATAACGTAGGTTCGCCTACAATAGCAAAATCAATTTTTGGTAATAATTCCCAAATGCTTTCAACCCCACCTGTGCCTGAAATTTCTTCTTCAGCGGTTGCAGCCAAAACAATATTATACTTTAGATTCTTCTGAGAATAGAAATGTAAAAAAGCTGCTATCAAACAAACCAAAGGCCCTCCTGCATCATTGCTCCCTAACCCATACAACTTTCCATCAAAGATCTCAGCAGTAAACGGATCACGTGTATACTGAGAGTTGGGCTTTACAGTGTCATGATGAGAGTTTAATAGAATTGTAGGGAGCGATGAATTGAAGTTTAGATTTTGTGCCCAGACGTTGTTCCCTTTCCTATGCGCTACAACGTTATGCTGCTTAAAGAAACCTTCCAGCACAATCGCAGTTTTGTCCTCCTCTTTACTAAAAGAAGGAATTGCAATAAGTTGTTGCAAAAGGTTTATCGCTATTTCGTCAAGCATACTAGATTCTGGATTCTGGATGCTTGAAACTCGATTCTAGAGTTTCAGCATCAAGCATCTTTTTTATATTGTTATCAATGTTCCTTCGGTTTCAGCGCCTGTATTCCTGATGAGATCACCGGCCTGTCCGATGAGAACTTCTTTTACGCCTGCATGTATTGCTTCATAGGCGTTCTCAAGCTTTGGCAAAATTCCATCTGCAAACACGCCTTTCTTCAGTAAGTCGTCATATAGATTTTTCGGCAGATGGCGAATTACAGAGTCTGCATTATCCACATCGCGTAATACGCCTTTCTTTTCGAAACAAAAGATAAGTCGAACGTCAAAATATTTTCCCAGAGCTATTGCTAAAACAGAGGCAATGGTATCAGCATTTGTATTTAACATAGATCCATCAGCATGTGTAAGCGGTGCAAATACAGGTACCGTGTTTTCCTTCAGCAAAGCGTTCAGCAATGAAGTGTTCACACCTTCCGCTTTGATATCGCCCACGAAGCCGTAATCAATTTCCTTTACAGGACGTTTTACGGCTTTCATAACGTTTCCATCAGCTCCCGATAAACCAATAGCATTACAACCCTGTTGCTGAAGCTTCGCCACGAGTTGCTTATTTACAAGACCACCATAAACCATTGTTACAAGGTCTAAGGTTTGTGAATCCGTTATTCTTCTGCCGTTGATGTAACGTGACTCAATCCCTAACTGCTCGCCAAGTTTAGTAGCAATTTTTCCACCACCATGAATTAATATTTTTGCTTCAGGGATAGATGCAAAATCAGCAAGAAACTTTTTTAAGGCTTCCTGGTTGTCCAAAACATTTCCGCCAATTTTTATAATAAACAACTTCTTCATAAAAACTGGCTATTCTATTTACCATTTAATAGTTCACTTAATACAGCTTGTGCTGCCCATACTCTGTTGGAGGCTTGTTGTGTGACAATACTGCTAAAACTATCAAGCACCTCGTCACTCAACTCAACGTTTCTTCTTACAGGAAGACAATGCATCAGCTTTGCATGATTCGTCTCTGCCAACTTCTCGTTTGTAAGCATCCACTCTGGATCGTTGCAATAGATTCTTCCATAGTCATTGTAAGTGCTCCAGTTTTTGACGTAAACGAAGTCAGCATTTTTCAAAGCATAATCCTGATCATGTGTGATGGACGCACCTTTTGTGAACGCTGGATCCAATTCGTAATCTTCAGGATGTGTAATGACAAAATCGGCTTGTCCCCACGCGTTGATCCACTGAGAAAAGCTATTGGCAACACATTGTGGTAATGCTTTAACATGCGGTGCCCAGGTCAATACAATTTTTGGCCTTCTCTTTTCTTTATATGCTTCCGTGATGGTGATAATATCTGTTAGACTTTGCAAAGGATGCAGCGTTGCACTCTCAAGACTGAGTACAGGAATGCCTGCGTATTTAATAAATTGTTGAATATAAAGTTCGCTGTAGTCGTCAACTTTGTTTTGTAGCGAAGGAAAAGTACGAATACCCAAAACATCAAAGTATTTTCCAAGAATGGGTGCAGCATCTTTAACATGCTCTACCGTGCTACCACTCATAATCGCTTCGTCTTCGAATTCCAATGACCATCCTTCCTGACCCACGTTAAATACAATTGCTTCCATGCCAAGATTTGCTGCCGCAATCTGTGTGCTCAGCCTGGTGCGCATACTTGGATTGAGAAATAATAATCCGATGCGCTTGTTAGCACCCAGCGTTCTGTCACTATAAGGGTCAGCCTTGTATGCAAGCGCTTTGTTCACTAACGCATTGATATCAGCTACATCATTTACAGAAATAAAATTCTTCATTTCAACTTGTTAACGTTATCATTTTTAATACACAGAAATTCTCAGTTTGTTGCTGCCTTCGACATTGAAACTTCTTGCTTTAAAGCATCAATCAATTGCTCCGCTTCATCTTGTTTCAACGCGAGAGAAGGAAGCAAGCGAATTGTATTCGGTTTAGCTTCTCCGGTAAATATATGATGGTTGAATAATAAATTATGACGTACCTGCTTCAATTCTTCCGGCAAGTCAATACCAATCATAAGTCCTCTTCCCCGAAGCCCTGTAACTTCTGGAAGCTCCCTCAGCGCACCAAGCCAGTAATCACCAATCTCAGCAGCATTCGCAATGAGATTTTCTTCCTCCATTACTTCCAATACGGCTAAGCCGGCAACCGAGGCGAGATAATTTCCACCGAAAGTGGTTCCCAACATACCGCTCCACGGTTTAATATCAGGATGAATGAACAACCCGCCAATTGGAAAGCCATTGCCCATCCCCTTAGCTGTAGTGATCAATTGTGGTTTGATATCGGCGTACTGATGTGCAAAGAATTTTCCTGTTCTTCCATAGCCAGATTGAATTTCATCCAGGATAAGAAGAGAACCGTTTGCTCGACACTTCTTGTCGATGTACTGAAGAAAGGAATCATCCGGAACCTGAATACCGCCAACGCCTTGGATACCCTCAATAATAACTGCAGCAACACTTTGATCAAGCACCTGATCGAAAGCAACTTCATCGTTCATCGGGACGAAGACTATTTCATGGCTGGCATTAAATGGAGCAATGATCTTCGGATTATCCGTTGCTGCAACAGCGCCTGAAGTCCTGCCATGAAACGCTTTTTTAAATGCTATTACTTTTTTTCTACCTGTAACAAATGACGCCAGCTTTAAAGCATTCTCATTTGCTTCAGCCCCTGAGTTGCAGAGGAAAAGTTGGTAATCGGGATAACCCGAGATCTCTCCCAGCTTCTCCGCGAATTGTACCTGTAAATTGTTTTGAACGCTATTTGAATAGAAAGCAATTTTATTTATTTGCTCGCTCAATCGCTTTACGTAATGTGGGTGTGAATGTCCGATAGAGATAACCGCGTGCCCTCCATAAAGGTCGAGATATTTTTCGCCCTTGTCATCCCAAAGCCATGAGCCTTGTGCTTTTACAGGCGTGATGTTGAAAAGCGGATATACGTCAAATAGTTTCATTTTTATAGATTAGACGTGAGTACAGAGATATTAGACATCAGACATTTTACATCTACGCTGATTTATCTGTTAATTTTTTTAGCAGACACACGATGGGATATTCTTTACGCACGAAGACACAATTTTTAAAATACAATACTCTTCAATTTAAGACCAGCGTGTTCTTCCAAACCAAACATCAAATTCATATTTTGAACTGCCTGCCCTGATGCGCCTTTGAGTAAGTTGTCAATGGCAGAATGCACTACAAGCTTATCCCCTTCTCTTTCCAATCCTATGACACACTTATTCGAATTCACTACTTGTTTCAAATCTATCGTTTCATCAGATGCAAAGGTGAAGGCTTGGCCAGCATAAAAATCCTTATACAGTTTTTTTATCTCATCCAGTGATTTATCAACTGAAATGGTTGAGCTCACAAAAATTCCCCTGGTAAAATCTCCTCTCCAGGGAACAAAATGAAGTGAACCTTTATATGCTGGCTGCAACTGCTTCAGCGATTGATTAATCTCTTTAAGATGTTGGTGTGTAAGCGTCTTATACGCTGAAACATTATTTGCTCTCCAGGTAAAATGTGTAGTGTCCTGCAATTTTTGGCCTGCACCAGTCGATCCGGTGATACCGGTTGTGTAAACATCGTTCAGTAATCCCGCTTTCGCCAGTGGTAACAATCCCAGTTCTATCGCAGTAGCAAAACATCCAGGGTTAGCAATATTGCTACTCGTTTTAATTTTATCCCGATTGAGTTCAGGCAATCCGTACACAAAGTTTCTTCCAGGTAAAGAATCACCTAAACGAAAATCCTGGCTGAGATCAATAATTTTAGTAGAAGCTTTGATCTCACTTTCCTGCAAGAATTTTTTACTCTCTCCATGCCCTAAACAAAGAAACAACACGTCAACATCCTGCCGAAAGGAGTCCGAAAATTCTAATGATGTTTCTCCAATTAAGTCAGCATGCACAGTGTGTAAAGCAGTGCCAGCATTGCTTCGGCTATGAACAAAAGTCAATTCAACATTAGGATGATTTAACAGAAGCCTGATTGTCTCGCCTCCTGTATAACCAGCACCTCCAATAACTCCTGCTTTAATTTTAGTCATGTCTTTATTAAAGTGATGAAACTAACAATAGATCCAGCGTCAGGAATCTAGAATCCAGATACAAGAATCTAGAGTCAAGCATCTTCATTGGACGAAGTGGTTACCTGGTTATAAATCATCGTTTGGTTTCCAAAGATCTTTGAGAAGCCTTTTACATCATCTCCACTCCAGCCTAAATTCATCTCACCATATTTTCCGAACTTCGATGACATCAAATCATATTGCGATTCAATTCCTAGTATCTGAAAACGATACGGGAAAAGTTGTACATGTACATCGCCCGTTACATGTTGTTGTGCATTGGCTAGAAACGTTTCGATGTCGCGCATGACAGGGTCAAGGTACTGACCTTCATGCAACCAATTGCCATAGAATTGTGCTAACTGATCTTTCCAGTTAAGTTGCCATTTGGTCAATACGTGTTTTTCAATGGCATGGTGAGCTTTAATGATCACCATAGGGGCTGCAGCTTCAAAACCTACGCGTCCTTTAATACCAATGATCGTATCACCAACATGGATATCCCTTCCTATCCCGTAAGGTCCTGCGAGCGTTTGAAGAAACTGTATTGCTTCGGTGGGATGTGCGAATCCCCTATCATTTATTTTTAGAAGTTCTCCTTTTTCAAAAGTAAGCTTCAGGGTTTCTGTACCATGTTTTGTTACCTGCGTAGGCCAGGCTTCTTCAGGTAACATGCCCAACGATTTCAATGTCTCCTTTCCACCGACGGAAGTTCCCCAAATGCCTTTGTTAATGGAGTACATGGCCTTTTCAAAATTCACCTGAACCCCTTTAGCTTTTAGAAAGCTGATTTCTTCCTCTCGTGAAAGTTTCATTTCACGGATGGGTGTAATGATCTCAATTCCTGGAACAAGAATGTTCAGGATCATATCAAAACGAACCTGGTCATTTCCCGCACCGGTACTTCCATGTGCTACTGCATCAGCATTAATTGTTTTCGCATAATTAGCGGTAGCCAATGCCTGAGACATCCGTTCAGCACTGACACTTAACGGATAAGTATTGTTTTTTAAAACGTTCCCATAGATGAGGTAACGGATTACCTTATCGTAGTAATTTTTCGTTTCATCAACCGTTTTGTGTGAAGTTACACCGAGGCTTTTTGCACGTGCTTCTATCGCATTAATTTCCTCCTTATCAAAGCCACCTGTATTAATGGTGATGGTATGTACTTCATAACCTTTTTCTTCCGCAAGATATTTGACGCAGTAAGACGTATCGAGTCCACCACTAAAAGCTAATACTACCTTTTTTTTCATTATATTTTTAAGGGTTCTAAAATCACCGCTATTTACGAACTGAAATTTAAATTACAATTCCCTTTGCGATGACTACCAGAAAAAGAAAAAACTTAAAATAGACCGTTTCCTGTCTGATGAATCGTTATTGCCATCATCTTTCTTTTTGAAAGACTTCAACAACACAAATTTTTTGAAGCGTAGCCAGCGTTCGTACAAGTTCACGTTTCCTTTAAACGCTCGTTGGCGGTGCATCACAAGTTCTCCATCAGGTGTTACAATTGCTTCTGCCTCTTTTTTGATTGGAGGCAATGGCATATTAAGTTTCTTTGCAGCTTCTTCAGGATCGAAGAGCATTGCAGTACATAGGCAGTTCTTTCTTTCCTTGCTTGTGAGGATGTCGTAATTAACACAGCTCTTGCAACCTTTCCAAAACTCCTCGTCAGTGGTAAGCTCAGAGTAGGTTACAGGTTCGTAACCAAGGTCAGAGTTGATCTTCATCACGGCAAGGCCAGTAGTTAAACCAAAGATTTTTGCATTGGGATATTTCTCTCGTGACAGTTGAAATACCTTGTTCTTAATCTCTGTTGCTACACCAGTTTTACGGAAAGCAGGTGCAACAATAAGCCCTGAGTTGGCTACATATTTTTCATGCTGCCAAACTTCGACATAACAAAAGCCGACCCATGTGTTGTCTTTGGTGACAGCAATGATGGCTTTACCCTCATCCATCTTAAGTCTGATGTAATCAGGTGAACGCTTGGCGATACCAGTGCCACGTGCTTTTGCAGATTGCTCCATCTCAGTAGTGATAGTTTCTGCGTAATGCTTGTCATCAGGAGTTGCTCTCCTGACAATTATATTGAACTGTTCCAATGTGTCTTAAAAGTTGAATTGTGAAAAAGAAAATTAGTATGCCAAAGCATACGACCACCAATGTCCCAGACATCGTGTTGTTGTCAACTAATGTTGTTGGGAATAATCAAATACGCGCACAACGCGCGGGTCGGGGTCGCCTGTTCACCGTGCAGGCGGATGCGAAGAACAGAAGCGTTCTTTGTGAGTGGTAAGCAGCCATGGCTGCTGTAAGGATGGTGAACAATGTTTTCAATTTCTTTCTTTGTTGTTAAAATGTGAACGTTAGATGAAAATCATTCAGTTTGTTTTTTAGTTCAACACACGATCAAGCAAAATTAAACGTATTTTATTTAATAATGATAATCTTTTTACGAAGAATAGTGAAAAATAGTTCAGCTAACGGAAGTTAGCAATAAGTTACCATCGCTGAAATGCAGCGTGCTACGCTAATATGAGGCTAGGTGAAATCCGCCCCGAACAAAAGTAGCGCTTATGTATTGAAATGAGCTTTCGCGACAACATTTCCCTTTGCTACGAGTAGTCCCATACTTGAGCCCGTTACTTTTTTGTTAAATGCGTCTTCCTTCTGAAGGTAGTTCTCAACCAATAGAGATTCCTTTTGGTCCGTGAGGTGGGCTATTCTTTAAGTGTCGTTACTGGACCCTTTGGCGTTCTAACAGCTATTGTTTCTGGGCAACTACAATAAGCGTCTCCATTCTTAATGACTTTCCATTTATCACCTGATCAGGCTCCTTTTCTTCCATTACTTTTACTATTCTAAAACCGCTGGCTACTAGCAGATTTGCGACATCCTCCTTCTCATACAAATTGAAGCCAAACTGAACAAATGGCAAGTGTTCCATGATGGATTTAGGCCTCAGCGAAATCAAAAGTTGACCCCCTACTTTTAGTACCCTTTTAATTTCTTCCAGTTCTCTCTCCGGGTGACTCCAGAAATAGATTGTGTTTACTGTAAAAATTAAATCAATATCATCAGCAGATAAAGGCAAGTCATCCGCGGAGGATACCATAAACGCTACTTGCCCTGTGCTAACAACGGTGGCATTCTTTTGCTTTGCTTCCTCTACCATTGTTTCAGAAAAGTCGCACCCGATGTAAGTAACAGAATTTTCCAACGCGAGAATGTTCTGCACGAATGCACCGTTGCCCATACCAAGTTCCAGAATCTTGTCATTCGGCTTTAATTTTAAGGCGGAAAGAGTAAACTGATAGATAGGTAAATTACCCTCATTCATTTTCACACCAACCTGCTTACCCAACTCGCCTTCGGGTTTGCGGAGTTGCTGCGCAATTGCTTTAAAGTCCATCACATATATTTTTTAAAGTGGCCGTGCTACCCACCATTCATTTCCATGGGAGTCGGTAAATGCGCGTGAACGATTTCCATAGGGCTGATCAACTGGTGCGGCTACTGTAACCGCTCCCTGAGCCACGGCTTTTCTATACGCATCATCAGGATCATTAACATAAACATAGTTCATGCCTCGTCTTGCAGGATACACCTCGCTGGCTCTTCCCATCATGATTACCACTTCTCCTATTCTTGCTTTGGCATGTCCAATAAATCCATCTGTTTGCTTTATATCTTCTTTTATTTCCGCATTGAAAACGGTAACTAAAAATTCTAATTGCAATTCAACACTTTCAACCAGTAGAAAAGGGCAAACGGTAGAATATCCTTTTGGTGTCATAATCTTTCTTGTTTTGTTCCTGCAAATTTGATTTTGCCATTGGTAACAAAATTGGAAGAATGCGACATCTGCGTCAGCTTATCCTACCTTCAGCCGGACCTAAAAAGTAAGCTCGAGGATTATATCCTGAAAACTCCTTGAAATCCTGAATGAAGTGTGATTGATCGTAGTAACCAAATTCATAAGCAATGTCTGTAAGCGAAGGCGTGTCTTTTTTATAGATGCTGATGGTAGCATTGAACCTGATTATCCTTGAATACAGCTTGGGACTAAAGCCCGAATAGATCTTAAAAATTCTTTCAAATTGTCGCTTAGATAGCGCGCATGCTTCTGCAAGTTGTTCAACATTAATGTCTCCGTTAGAGCCAACGACGTGCTTAATGCTCCTGATGATTTCCCTCCTCGGCTTTGATCTGGACAATTTACTTATCAGAAATTGAGACACTAAGTTCACCCTTGAAGAATTATTGGTAGCCAACATTACCTTTTCTTCGAGTTCGCTTCCTTCTTTTCCAAACAAAGAAAACAGGTCAGGCATCTCATTGCTTAACTCATCAGTAGGAATTCCAAAGAGAAGATTAATGGTATGCGGAAATAGATACACCCCAAAAATTCCAAATTCCTCTTTAACAATAAACCGTCTGAACTGGTTTGTTTGTGCATGAATTCCGGAGATAAAAGATGTCACTTGCTGATCGGAATAATTCAGTTCATCAAATTGTCCTTTATAATGAAACAATAATTCGGGGCAACCACTTGCCATGGTTCTGTGTATGTAGGGCTTGTCTCCTTTCACATCCCCTTCAAATACCCAGAAACACCGAACATAGTCGGCTAAGGTTTCTTCTGGTTTGATGGTGAAGTAGTTCATTTCAATCAATTAAAACCTACACGTTTCTAATATTCTTTAATCATTAAATATTAAAAGATTACTGATAAAATTAAGAAATACCAGGAATTTTCAGTTGAAGAAATGAATCGTTTTTGATTTAAAAGAGGCAATATCAACACACCTATTTTACATTACTTCAAGGTTGAAAGATATGTAACGAGGTCTATTAACTCCTGTTGAGACATTGCGGAAGCCAATGCTGGCATTAATGATTGTTCTCCTTTCTCCATCCGTTTTACCTGCGATCTTGGAAATTTTACAACCGTACCTCCTGCCTGAATCAATTCAATTTCGCTGTCCGTTTCGTTCGAAATGATACCCATCGATTCGTTGCCATCCTGCATGGTGAGCAAAGTGCTTTCATATCCGTAACTAATTCCATCATCCGGATATATTATAGCACGATACAATCCTTCATTTGACAGCTTGCTGCCAATCTGAGTAAGCTCTGGCGCAAACTTGACACCTTCTTCTTTTACACGATGGCACGAAGTACAATATTTTGTAAAAATAGTTTTCCCATTTTCTAAGCTTCCTGACGAAGCGACCAATTGTTTAATTGGCGGCAAGTTACTTTCTTTTGCTGAAGGCTTTGGCAGATACTGTGCTGCCTCGCGCTGTATTGAACTTCGATATACATTAAATAAAATACCGCCTGCAACTGGTTTAAGGTCTGTTGAAAACCCTTTTTCTTTTACCATTTCAAGAAGTCGTTCCTCGCCTGGCCAACTACTTCCTAAAGTTTGTATGGCAGCTTGCCTCACGGCCAGGCTATTGCTGTTATCGTTGATTACTTCACTCACGAGCGTTACAACTTCCTTGTTTCCTTTACCTTTAAGACTTCCTAATAGTGCAACCGTAGAGGAATCATTCCTGCTGAGAACCTGACCGATGCCTTCTAACTCATTAAAGCGCATGAGCTGATCAATGGCTGCAGTACCCACCTCCGTTCCGGTTTGCTGAATCGCTAAAGAAAGAAGTGTTGGTTTTTGCTCCTGTAAATTGAACTTATTCACTAGGTCGATAAAGGCCAATGTTCCCTTCGTTTCAAGTAGGGCTTCCTTCAAAGCGCGTTTCAAAACTGATGTCAACTCAATGTTACTTCCGTCCATTTGTTGTAAGGCCAGTGCAGTAATCTCTTTACTATCAGCACGATTTAAATTCATTAAAGACGTTAATACTACATTTTTCTTAAAGCCATTTTGAAAATCAAAAGCACGAAAGTACCTCAATGAACTTTTAGTCTCTGGTGATCCCTTTATTAGTGATGCTAGTAGCGGTAGGGCTCTCGCTGACCGCATACGCCAAATAATATCCTGATGTGTTTTGTTTTTTAAATCCAGCTTAATTGTATTTGCCCAATTCTCGAAGTAAAGATCAGCATGAAGATCAGCACCTATGCCCAATGCTTCTAAGTACCACCGGTCAGATCCATCATACTGTTGGGCGAGCGTTGTCCATAGCGCTGAACCTTCTTTACTATTTGTATAGCGAAGAGAAAGCGCTACTTCTCTAAGTACTGCGGGATCTTTATCTTTTGAAACTATTGACAAGTAGGGAACAACATGCTGCTTATTTTGTAATACTGCTCGTATCGCAGCAATACGAATTGTCGGATTGTCATCCTGAAGTGCCTCTTGGATAAAAGAATCTGTGTTACCTAATTTTACCAACAACCATAATGCACGGGCACGGAAAGTCGGGTTATCCGATCTCCACATTTCCAGTAAAGCTGGGCGCGCTTCCTCTCCTAGTTTCATCAATTGCTGAAATGCTAAATACCTTGTTTCAATATTTGGGTTTTTTAAAGCGTTGGTCGCACCCGCAATAGTCGAGAAATTTTGTGCTACTATATTGTACTCTTTTACTTTAGGAGCGACGCGATAAATCCTGCCTTTCGAAGCATCACCCGCAGCCCCACCACCGAGAATGGGATCATACCAATCTGCAATGAAAAGTGAGCCATCAGGTGCAGTACTTACATCTACTGGGCGAAACCACTGGTCGTCACTTTTAAGAATGTCTTTTATTGCAGCTGTAAATCCTGCCTTCTTTTTTTCCGGCAGATATGCGCGTACAACATTATAATACGGCTCAGCATGAATAGGCGTATGCCGAAACACTTTTGGTAGTAAGTCACCTTCATAGAACGTCATTCCTGCAGGCGAACCAGCCCCTGTAATCAGCAGATTGGGAACGACACCAGGATCATTTTGATGCCAATGACGATCTGGTCTTTCTTCTTCTATATTTACTCTGTTTGTTCCCCAAGATGCTCGTGTGATCTCATCAAGATAACCGTAATTTCCATAGGGCATCACAACGTTGATTCTACACGACTCGTTGCCATCATCGTCGTTATCAGATTGCCAAATGGTACCGTAAGAATCAATGCAAGGCTCATAGTTATTTCGGAAATTATGGCCGAGGACTTCAAACTCTTTTCCATCAGGATCGAAACGCATTACCATTCCCCCCAAGTACGGTTTACCTTTTTGGTTCACGGCAAATCCTGCCTTGTCTATAATCGCGTTACCCTGCTTGTCATGAATCTCACCAGCAAAATTACCTGTAGAGAAATAAAGCTTTCCATCTGGGCCAGGAAACATGCTATGTGCAGAGTGATCTCCTTTGCTCCCTAGATTTGTAAAAAGAGTATCTTTTGAATCCGCTATCAGATCTCCGTCATCATCCGTAAAGACTAATATATTCGGACTTCGCGTAACGAAAACCTTATTGCCGTTAACAAGAATCCCTAACGGTGTATTAATGTCAGTGCCCTGGTAAAACACTGTACGCTTGTCAGCTCTTCCGTTGTGATCAGTGTCTTCAAGCACAATAATCCTGTCACCCTTCTTATCTTCCTGGTCAGGAGAAACATCGTAGTTATAGGCTTCGCATACCCATACTCGCCCCTGCTCATCTACACTGATATTGGTTGGATTTGTTACTAAAGGTTCTGCTGCAAATAATTCAACTTCTAGGCTATCTGCAACATGCATACCCGCAATTGCATTTTCTGGCAGGCGTTTCTGATCTTCAGTAAGGGCTGCAAAATCAACGCTTGCAGTTTTATTCTTTTTACCACAAGAAAGAAATACAAGGGAAGCAATAAGGAGAAAGGTAAATGATCTAACCATGTAATTAAAAATCAGATTGAAAGTATTATAACTTTCAATCAATAGAGTCCTGTACACACCTGTGCGATGAATAATGGGAAAGCTCCATCGGAGTGTTCCCCGTATATGTACTGTATGATTCTATTTAAGATTATTTAAGTTTAATCATCCTTCCCTCCTTTGCAGATTGCCTTGCAGCTTCGAGAATCTTCATCACAACCATATTGTTGGCTAACGATGATAAGTCGGATGGCTTCAGTACCATTTTGCCTTGCACCACGGACGCCAACAGCAGGAACGGATCGTGAAACGGTTTTTCAATTGCTGGACTTTGAACAAATTCTTCTGGCTTTTGCTCTGTTTTCCAAGAGGATCCGTCTCGGTTTGCAAAGACTGATCCTCTTTCACCATATACTTCCATATCCTTTCTGGCATAAGGCCAGTTCCACGAAGCTTGAATGATTGTTTGAGAACCTGCGTATGTCAGGATGATCGTTGCCTCATCATCTACTTTAGGATAAACATCAGGTTTGAGTTGCTGCGTCACTGCAAAAACAGCTTGCGGCATTTGGCCATCCATGAGCCATGTTGAAAGATTGGCACCGTAACAACCAAAATCAATTAATGCTCCTCCACCATTTAGCTTGGGATCTGTTAACCAGTCAAGGAACTCTTTATTCACTCCAATTTCTTTCGGACCCTGATGTCCATCATGCACAACAACTTTCCTGATCGCGCCAAGTGTATGTTGATTTTTGACACGGTCATTTATCGTGACATTACTTCCATACCAAGTAGTTTCATAATTAGTTAGCAAATGTATGTTGTGCTTTAAAGCCAACGCTTCCATCTGCCTCGCATGGTCCAGGCTTACCGCCAACGGTTTCTCTACCATCACATGAATATTGCGTGGGGCACAGGCTTGAACAACTTCAAGATGTTCGTATATACTATTAAAGGCCGTTACCGCTTCAGGTTTAGTTTTATCAAGCATGGTTTCAAGATCATCATATACCAATGCCATAGGCAGGTTGTATTGCTTGAGATACCGAACTGCTAGATCTCGGTTTGGTTCTGCAATGCCTACGATTTCAAAATCGCCATCCTTTGCTCTGTTCAAAACCTGATGGACATGCGCGTGTGTAAGTCCTGCAATAGCCAACCTCAATGGTTTTGCTTTAGACTGCGCCTGCGCTACCATATTCATAAGCATTGAGATACCAAAACAGAGGGTCATTTTTCGCAAAATGCTTAGCATAGTTTTTTTTTGAGGAAGGTAGAGAAATCCAACGTGATAAGGAAGGAATGATGGCACGAATGGCAAGCCGGTACAACAGAATAAGGCCGTTACGGAAGAATCCCTATTATCTTATAATATCTGCAACATTCGTGAAGCACAACTTAGTGCTTTTCAAATGACAATGTAAAGTAGAGTTACAGAGTGCAGGAGAAATCAGACACTAATCTTCTTTGAGACGTGATAGCGTTATTTCTTCTTTGCTTTAGCTTTTGCTCTTTCCGCATTCTCAACAATTCGGTACTTTACTATTTTGGTAATTAAAGCCAGGGGCATTGGTTTGTCTAACGGAAATTGTATCGAACCTTTTCCTCCTTCATAAACTGAAAGTTCTTCTCTAAATTCTTCTATACCAGTGGGTGCAGGATAAAAGCCAATATGATTTTTAAATCCTCCAAAATGCACCAGGTTGCCGTTCAGTATAAATGTTGGTAAGCCATATTTGATTGCCTCTTCAGCTTTCGGTGCTGCCTTCCTGATGGTAGCTCTAACAGACTGTAAAATCTTCTGAACATTTTTAGGGAAACCAGCGATGTATTCATCTATACTTCCAGCTTTCATTTCTTTCATTGTCATTGCCATAGATATAACATTTATTGCGTGGAATAGACAAATTTAACACTACGCATTAAAAAGGATGCAGTGTAAAAACGACATTTGTAGGGGCAAATACGGCAGATGAACCAATTATTTTGAATTAATGCTTGCATGTAGTTTGACAATTGCGCTCGACATAGACCAGCCAAAAGAATCAATCCTTACAAAATTAGGAATCTAAACATATAGAAATAATGTTAGAACTCTGGTCTCAAAGCAATTTCAAAATTATGACATAGTTCTATTGATTCTTTTAATTTGCGAGAGCGATAACCACCGAATGCCTAATGCTTGCGTTAAGAAACAATCGCTTGCCTAACAACAATAGAATGAGCTGCACAAAGGATTTTATAACGACATATTGCAAACTATCTGACGAGGATTTGTCCCATGTGATTTCCAAATTTCATGCAATGTCTATTAGAAAAGGAAAACATATTTTAAGGCCAAAACAAGTTTGCGCTCATCTGTATATTGTGCTGAAAGGCAGGCTGAGAATTTACTTGAATGATTCTTCAGATAAAGAAATTACAGCGTGGTTTGCTATGGAAAATACTTTTGCTATCGACTCTTTAAGCTTCTACACCCAAACTCCTTCCAATTTTTATATCCAGTCAATTGCTGACTGTGAATTATCCACCATTTCTTATCATGATCTCCAGGAGCTTTACTTAACGGTTCCGCGTTTTCAGGAGTTTGGAAGAAAGCTTGCTGAAGGAATTGCAATGGAAGCAGTGAGCAGGGCAATTTCCTTTCAGAAAGAAACAGCTGAAAAGCGTTATGAGAAAATCATTAAAAATCCTGAATACATGCAAAATGTACTCTTGAAACATCTTGCATCCTTTCTGGGGCTCACCGATTCTTCCCTTAGCAGATTGAGGCGAAAGAAGTGACCTTATTTCTTGTCATTTGTCAAGTTCAGCGCTCATTTTTATCGAATTTTGATTTATGAAGATTGCTAAGGCTTATGCAACGCCTTCGTCAATCATTAAATCTAATTATTCAATCAAATTTTCTGACATGAAAACAATCATTGAAAAAGACGCAGCCTTACTTACCCTGATTAATGTAATCACTGTAGAGCCAGAAAAACAAAGCGAACTTTTGAAACTTCTGGTTGAAGCTACCAACAAAGTATTCAATAAACTTCCAGGTTTTGTTTCAGCTAACTTCCATAGTTCACTTGACGGAACAAAGATCGTTAACTATGCGCAATGGAAATCCGAAGGCGATTTCAAAAATATGCAACAACACGAGGAGGCGAAAGTTTATATGGGGAAAGCTACAAAGCTTGCGATTAAACTTGAACCTGCATTTTACACCGTAGAACACGTCAATCATATTTAAATTAACAGCGAATACACTTTAGTTGCCTGTCCTTTATGGTACGCTATCGATGCGTTCAACCAGGACAGGTACTTTTTTGGTTTCCCATTAAATGCAAAGCTCTGCTTCTAATGATGTCAATATCGTATTAAAAAAACTATCTAATGTAAGTTAATTACTTTCGTAAGCATCAACGGTACGATTACCATTCGCTGCACTCAAAATAGACGCACGGTTTTTATTTCCCCATTTATCCATTTCTTCCAGCACGGGCAAGATGCTTTTGCCAAGATCTGTAAGATAGTACTCTACTTTCAAAGGTTGCTGCTGGTAAATCTTTTTATAAAAGATACCAATATCTGTAAGTTCTCTCAATAACATGTTTAATACTCTTGGGTTTGCTTCATGCATAGCCTCATGTATTTCGCTTGGTCTTCTTACACCTCTATTAATACAATCGATCATCCACGCACTCCACTTTCCTCCAAGCACTTTTATAGCAACACTAATTCCACAATCGTAACTTACGGGTATTTTCTTCTCGTACATAACTGCAAACTTTTTACTAAATCTATTCACTTTTAGAAGCTTTTTAATAAAGGTGTATAGGGAATAATTATTCCCTGTAACAACATTTTCTCCCTGCTTGATTCATGCTATTCAATCGGCCTAATATTGCTTTACAAATATTGATTATGGAAACAAAAATAAGTCTTATTGGGACAGGATCTATGGGAACTGCTCTGGCAAAATTGCTTTTAAAATCCGGCTACTCAGTAACCGCATGGAATAGAACGATATCAAAAGCTGAAATTCTTTTGCAGGACGGAATTATTGTAGCACCAACAGTAAAAGATGCAATCCTGGAAAGCCACATTATTATTATATGCGTTGCTGATTACGCTACAACTGACAAAATTCTGAAAATAGCAGAAGTTGAAAACGTATTGAAAAATACAACGATTATTCAGTTAAGTACAGGAACGCCGAATGATGCAAAAGCCTCTGCTGCCTGGGCAAAGACTATAAAGGCCGAGTACCTTGATGGGGCCATTATGGTTACACCTAGTCAAATGGGTCATTCTGAAGCTTTAATGCTTCTCTCAGGTAGTGAAGCTTCTTTTAAGAAACATGAAACAATTTTAAAGACGTTGGCGCCAAATACGCTGTACCTTGGTGAAGGAGCAGGGGTTGCCTCTTCGCTGGATCTGGCTCTTCTGTCATATTTTTTCAGTGCGTTAATCGGCTTTTCGCATGCAGCGCTCATCTGTAAAAAGGAAGGAATTGATATAGGTTTGCTTGGCACCTTTACACAAAACTGGTCCCCGGCAATGGGTACAATTATGAAACGTGTGAGTGATATAATTCAATCTGATAATTATCTCGCTACCGAAAGCACAATAAATACATGTTATGTGGCGATGGAATTAATTAAAAGACACGCTGAGGAAGTTCAAATCAGTGATACATATCCAAAGTTTGCAACAGAAATATTTAAGAAGGCGATGCAGGCTGGTTTCAGTAATGAGGATGGCGCGGCAATTTTAAAAGTACTCTAAAATAGTATTATCACCATTGATATTTTTACAATAGTAATGGTATTTCGAAAAGTCGAACTTAACCTCCATTTCAAACTAGTGTTCTCGGTTGCTCCCATGCAGAGTGTGGCAAAGAGAATAAATTTTGGAGAGGACATTCATACTCACTTTTGAGAAAGCCTTTGTCCTGTTAACAGACAAACAGATAACAGGTCTCAAAGAATTTGTCTTTATACCAAGTACCACGTTGATAAACAGCAACACCATTAGATCAGTCCCTGCTCTTCCAATCTTACTCTAATATTTTTATGATTATCCCAAAACTTCTTTTCAATGTCCTGCATTACTTTTTTAAATTCAGGATGATCTTTAATGGGGTCAGCAACAGGATCATGGGCTAGCAACAGAATCCAGTATTGAAAATTGTCTTCTTTAGAAAACAATTTCAAATGCTCAATAGCCTTGTCGGTATTGCCTTGGTAAGAATAGAAACCTGCGAGATGTATATTTTTATAGATAGAGCGATCCTGGTCTGCGTACTGTTTGTAACTCCGCGCATATTCTTCTGCTTTTTCCTTCATGCCCAATTTGGATAAGGCGATGGCGATCTTCAGATCCTCATGTTTGAAGATATCCAATTGCTGGCTTTCGCGAAGCGCGATAAATTTTTTGTAGTACTGATAAGCGCTTTTATAGTCCCGCATCATATAGCACACCTTTGCAACTTCCTGCATAACATCTACCCGAGTAGTATCTTTATTCATTTCCTTGATCAGAAGTTCTTTGGTTTGTTTTATATCCTTGCTCCGGGCAAAGAGAATATAAACCTTCACATATCCTGAATAAGGGTTTTCTGGATTATATGCTAGGGACTTATTGATATTCAGAAGTGCCTCATCCACAAAACCAGTTTGTATTAATGCATTGCTAAGGTGCAGATAATTATAGCTTTCACTGATGGAATCATGTGCGCCAATATCAAGCTTAACACCTTTCAATGCATATTCAAGATATCGGCCGGTATTGGGAATATAGTTGTTATAGACATCTGAAAGAAAATTGATTACTAAAACGGAGTTGGGATTATACTCCAATGCCTTCTCAAGATAAGGAATTGCCAGATCGTACTCTTTCTTATGCATGTAAAACAACGCTTTGGCTACAAGAGAGTTCGCAAGCTTAGAATCAAATAATAATGCTTTATCTGCATAGCTATTAATTTCAGCAGTATACTTCTTGTCGACCTGGAATATATCAAGGTAGTAATAGACCTTTGCAGTCTCTGCATAAGCAAGTGCAAACTCACGATCTTGTTCTATCGCTTTTTTAAAATAGGAAATGGCCATCTCCATGTTCTTGCGGCCACCCCTGTTGTCCATATCCTTACCTTTTAAAAAGAGATCGTAGGCAACGAGATCATCAGTAGGATTTTTTTCAATTCGCTTCTCCTCTTCGGGTGTAATAATTGCTTCGATTTCCTGGGCAATGTTTGTAGCAATCTCTTGTTGCAATGCAAAAATATCTTTTGACTCTCTTCTATATTGCCTTCCCCAAAGATGCTTATCAGTTGCCGCTTCTATTAACTGAATATTTAGCAAAATCCGATCACCAATTTTTTGACCGCTACCTTCAACAAAGTAATTCACATTCAACTCCTTCGCCATTTCAGGAATAGAGCGAGTTGTGTTTCGGTACTTTTCCGAAGACGTCCTGCTGATAACCTTGAGATCTTTTATTTTTTGAAGGTTATTCAGAGTTGACTCCATTAAGCCATTGATTAAATAGACATTGGTGGAATCGTTGCTGTCGTTTTTAAAGGGCAGTACTGCAATTGATTTCTCCAGAGTCGAAGATTTGGAAAAAGGCGATCGGAAATAGGCAAACAACCCGATGGTTACTGTCACAATCAAACCCACTAATATTAGGATAGCAAAGTTTCGTTTTCGTTTGTCCACGATCCCATTACCAATAGGTCTCACAATATTAGGGGGAACCATTTCTGTTACTTCCGGAATTTTTTCCGTTACCTCCCTTTTCCCAACTTCCCCCGGGGGATAACCGTAATATTCACGAAAGCATTTTATAAAATAAGATGTACTGCTAAAACCAACCTGGTGTGATACCTCAGAAACATTGTGCGAGGATTGTCGCAGCATTTCCATAGCGCGTTGCAATCGAACCTGGCTGATGAGCTGACTTACAGAGAGATTGGTCTCCTTTTTCACCTTTCGCAGCAGATTTGACCGGCTCATGTTCATTTCATCGGCAAGCTCGGAGACGCCGAATTGCTCATTGGATATATTCTTCTCGACAATGGAGGTGAGTTGGCCTAAAAAGTGATTTTGGATGCTATCAGGATTTGACATCTCTATTCGGCCAAGTTTAAATGAATGCGACTTAAATCAAATAAGATCAAAATATCAATGGTTGAAAAACGCTTCATCGCTTGTTTTAAAAATTTTCGACAACTCGTTTTTCAAAGGCAATTTACCCTTTGTATGGTCTACTTGCATCATAATTTATATTAATGCGCCATAATTTATACTGTTTGGACGATAGTTTATGGTTTTGTACGCATAGCTATTTAGTCCCGCCCTGGAGTTCCCTCCACCTTTACATCATTGAAAATTTAACTATTAAAACCAATGATCATGAAAACTTCAAACATCAATGCGTTGAAAGTATTTGTTACAATCACTTTTTTTGCGCTCTTAATAACGTTTATCTCTTGTAAGGATAAAAACGAACCTGCACAAAAAGAGACTTCATCTGGTGTTTCTAAAACCGAAGTGAAGCCGCCACAGGTCGACATCCATACTGCTGTTGTTACTGATAATATTGAGGCACTAAAGCAGCACATCGCCGCAGGTTCTAACCTTAATGAAAAAGATCCTTTTGGAGGTTCAAGTCCTTTAATTACTGCTTCCGTTTTTGGAAAGACGTTGATGTCGAAAACATTGCTTAAAGCGGGAGCTGATATCAACTTTCAAAATAATGATGGCTCAACTGCGCTCCATACAGCTGCGTTTTTTTGCCGTCCTGAGATCGTGAAGATGTTGTTGGATCAAGGTGCCGATAAAACCATTAAAAACAATATTGGTGCTACTGCCTACGAATCCGTGGCAGGTCCTTTCAGTGAGGTTAAGAACGCTTATGATATGATGAGCCAAATACTTGGGCCTATGGGACTGAAGCTCGACTACGCATATCTTGAAAAGACACGTCCGGAAATCGCAACGATGTTAAAATAAGTGACTACCAAAAAATTAAACCAAGTGTTAACAGCGAATAGAAGATACGATATCGATTGGGTACGTGTGATAGCCATCGGATTACTTTTAATATATCATGTGGCGATCGGCTTTCAACCATGGGGAATCATGATAGGATTTATTACAAATGAAAAAACATGGGGATCGTTGTGGATCCCCATGACGATGCTTAATGTATGGAGAATACCACTTCTGTTTTTTGTATCAGGCATGGGCGTCTATTTCGCCATTCAAAACAGAAATTGGAAACAACTTTTACTCGAGCGTGGCGCTAGAATTCTTCTTCCCTTTGTCTTTGGAATTTTCCTGATCGTTCCTATCCATTTGCTCATGTGGCAATACTATTATAAAATGGATTTGAATTATACACCCAGTCCGGGACACCTGTGGTTTCTTGGCAACATCTTTATCTATGTAGTCGTGTTGTCACCTATTTTTTTCTATTTTAAAAAGAATGAAGATGGGAAAATAGTGGTCTTTATAAAAAGGCTCTTCCGTCATCCCCTTGGATTATTACCTGTGTTTGCTGCCTTTGTTGCAGAAGCTTTGCTTGTAAATCCATATCCGTTTGAAATGTATGCGATGACATGGCACGGATTCTTCCTAGGGCTGTTGGCATTTTTCTTCGGCTTTTGTTTTGTGTTGAGTGGCGATATTTTTTCAGGAATGATCTTAAAATGGCGTTGGCTATTTTTAGTTGCTGCAGTTGTACTATTTTCCATTCGCTTAATGCAATTCCAACAATTTGCACCAGGTTATCTATTATCAATCGAGTCTAACTGCTGGATCCTTTCAGTGTTAGCATTTGCATATCGATACCTGAATCAACCAAGTCACGTGTTGCAATATTTAAGTCAGGCTGCCTATCCTGTTTACATCCTTCATATGAACTTTCTTTACCTGGGATCGTTGCTGGTATTTCGTTTAGATATCAATGCACCACTTCAGTTCATTTTAGTTTTAATGTTTACAGTCATAGCATGTTTCACCTTTTACGAATTAATCGTCAGGCGGGTCAACATGATCAGGCCTCTATTTGGAATAAAAAGAAAATGAACTTGACTCAAAATTATCTTCAATTAAGTTTTTTTCCAAGTATCCGATGATGTTATTCCTGGAGCTCAATAATTCCGTTATAGGCATGTGTCTACACATGCTAGTACTCATTTCATCTTACTCATACTTTAGAGCTTTCACGGGGTCCATGTTGGCGGACTGCCAGCTCTTTACACTTACGGTTAACATCGCGGTAATGAAACAGAATACTCCAGCGGTGATGAAGATCCAGATGCTTAGGGGGATGCGGTAAGCAAATTGTGAAAGCCATTGATTCATTAACATGATAGCGATAGGACAGGCTATGATAAATGCTATCAAAACGAGTTTGAGGTAATTGCTTGACAGGAGGCGCACCAATTGAAATATGGATGAGCCTAAAACTTTACGAACACCGATTTCTTTTGTGCGCAGCGCAGTCATGTAAGCAGTGAGCCCGAAGAGACCAAGGGATGCAATAAAAATAGCAAGCCCTGAGAAAACAGTAAATACTTTACCAAACTGGTCATCGTTTTTGTATTGTGCATTGAAGTATTCATCGAGGAAAAAATAATCAAATGGATTCTGCGGGTAGATGGTTGTCCATAAAGCTTCTATTTCATTAATGGATGCCTTCAGATCATGGCTGTTCACTTTAAATGAATAATATTCTCCTGCCCATGGAGCGAATACATATTGCTTTAATGTAAACACAATGGGTTCAACTTTATTCCGTAGCGATTGCTGGTTAAAATCTTTCACTACACCAATTACTGTTTTTGGGAGTTGCTGGTCATTTTCATTCCATAGAATAGTTTGATCAATCGCCATTGAAGCGTTTTCAAATCCTAATTCTTTTGCTGCAGTTTCGTTGATGATAATCGCATCCTTCCACGCAGTGGTTGCGTCAGGATAATTTCTCCCGGCTGGAAATGTCGCACTAAACAAGTTGAAAAAATTTTCATCAATAGCAACAATGGAGCACCCAATTGAATTTTGAGGCGTTTCTTTACGCGAATAACTTCTTCCCCAATGCAACTCATCTCCTGGAACAGAGGATGAAACAGCAAATGAAGAAACACCGGAGATTTTCTTTGTTTCATTTGCGAAAAATGAAAGTGTTGATTGATAGGTGCTGTCTTTTACAGCTGGCCCTTTTACAATAATGGTTTGTTCAATGTCAAGTCCCAGCTCCTTATCTCGCATAAAACTGAGCTGACGAAAAACCGTGATCGTGCCGATAATTAAAACAATAGAGGCCGTAAACTGAAAAACAATTAACGTCTTATTCAAATTCAAACTGATGGCCGACCTTGATATTTTTGATTTTAATATTGATACGGGATTCAACCTTGAAATGAAAATTGCCGGGTATAAACCTGAACACAATGTTCCTCCAATAAAAATTGCTAACAATGTTAAGCCGTTTTCCCACCCGAATGAAATGCCTTCAGGAATTCCAATCAGGAACCTAAGCATTGGTAAACTGGCTTGAATGATGGCGATTGAAATGCAAACTGCCATGAAATTAATGAGTGCAGAATCAGTTAACAACTGCATAATCAGTTGCACGCGGCTTGAGCCATTAATTTTGCGAATACTGATCTCCTTGCTGTTTTGGGATGAGCGCGCGATGGAGAAGTTTATGTAGTTGATCCACGCGATGAGCAAAATAAAAATGGCAATCACATTAAGGAATGTTATTGTTTGCGCATCACCGTTCACTTCAAGCTCTCCCCACATTTTAGATTCAAGATGAATGGATTGAATAGGTTGTAACAAGAATTCCATGCTGTAACCTTTAGCCGCACTTTCGCTGATAAATTTTCCAACATGTTTATTCAGAAGATCCGGAATTTTTCTTTCAACTGTTTTCCCTTCAGTTCCTGGCTGCAGTTGCACGTAAGTATAGAAGTTTCCCCAATCCCAGTCCTGATCGAGATCGAGACCCAGTGTAGCAAATGAAACAATGAAGTCAGAATGAAAATGTGAGTTCACGGGATTATCCTCAAAAACACCAGTAACCATAATTTCCTTTGCGCCACTTTCTCCCCTATGAAAGGTTAATGATTTACCCAGCGGATCTTCTGCACCAAAATATTTTTCAGCAACTGATTTTGAAAGTACAACTTGATCAGGTCGCGAAAGTGCAGTTTCAGCTGACCCAGTGATCAAACTGTAAGAGAACATAGGTAGAAAACCGTCATCGGCAAAATAAATCCTACGCTCACGAAATTTTTTATTCTTGTATTGCATTACCGGGTCTGCCATGAACGGACCAGTATGTGCCAACCTAACTGCTGAGATTATTTCCGGAATGTCGTGCTTTAGCGCGGGTGCAAGTGCGGGAATGACCTGTGCAGATTTTCCTGTTTCGACACTGTTCTCAAATCCGTGATACGTAACTCTGTAGACATCCGCTGACCGAAAATCATCAAAGCTCCTTTCGTATCGTACATACAATAATATGATGGTACACGAAACCGTGGCGAGAGAGAGCCCCGTGATGCTCAGCATTGAAAAGGATAGTTCGGTCCAGATTTTTCTTAGTGACAGTTTTATGAAAGTAAGGAGCATAGACTGTATGTGTTTAGTACTTGCACCTGTTCACCTTCACAAATGTGCCAAGTTATAAACCAGCTAAATTCAACTGAAAAGCTCATTCAACACGAGCGCAATGACCGATTATGATGCAAGTAGTTCGATATCAGACACACGGTTATACGCAATTTTTATTTCAACTGTATACTTTTCGCTACCTTGATCACATCACTAAATCGGTATCAGCAAAGATGGGCATCCAAGCGGGTGTAAGTGCTATCTTTATCAATGCACCGGCAGACGTAATAAATGCTATTGATCCTCCCGACCTAAAACTTTCTTCGACTCTCAGTGGTGATTTCGATTACATTCACTTGTTTGCCAACGACCAGGCAGTACTACATGAAAAGTTTTCGAAGTTAAAGGATCACCTCAAAGCAACCGGAAGCCTATGGGTTTCATGGCCAAAAGCAGGAAAATTAGGCACCGATCTAAACCTGCCTATCGTCATTAAAATAGGCTATGATTATGGACTGGTTGAAAGCAAATGTCTCAGTGTAAACGACACGTGGTCTGCCTTGAAATTTACACATCCAAAAAAAGGAAAGATTTATAATAACAGCTACGGAAAACTTAAAAAATAATATCGGAAGAGATTATACAATGACTTTAGTCTTTCAGCTTAAACTCGGGATTAAATATTAGTCCAATGATATTTCCCCAGGGGTCTTTCACTGTGGCGGTCATAATTTCTCCACCAACATTGTATGGCTTTTCATTCTCAATAGCCCCTGAGTTGATGAAATGGGCATAAGCGTTTTCTATCTTAGTTACTCCCCAATATGACACTACGCTTTCTGCCTTTTCAGTTGTTGGGTTATCTTCTGGTTGTAGCCCGAGCTCATACCCACCAATGTTAAATCCTACATAGAAAGGTTGATCAAAGTAAGGAATGATTCCAAAAGCTTTTGAATGCCATGCTTTTGCTTTATCAATGTCTCCGACTTTATAAATTGTAGTTCTTAATCCAAGTATTTCTGGTTGTTCCATTTATTTTATGTATTGTTTTTAACGTTTACTTTCTATCGACTCCAGAAAATGGTCAATTCTCTTCTTTTGTTTCAAATGATGCCTGAAATGCATATCTGCAAACTGAAGCCATTCCTGTGCACTAAAATACATTAATCCCGGATGCTTTGTTTTTCCTTTTATAGGGCTTTGGGTGATCATGACCGCAAGATCGTTCATCTCAGCTTTTATATTTTTCAAATCAAGCAGTAGTTGGTCTTTGCTATCAGGCTGTGGAATGAGCGCATTGTCTGGTGATCCTTCAAGTGCTACATCTGGAAACTCATTCTGCTGCAACATTGCTTTACCATTTTCTGATGCCTCTTCAGTAGCATAATCATTATTTAATAAACATCTCTTTATCTGATCAATATAGAAATTAGTGTCCGCAATAAGATGCAAATACATTTGTCCAATCGACCAACTACCAGATGATTGTTTCGCACATAAAGTGGTGAAGTCATATCGATCTAGCGCCCCGATCCAAAAATCAATTGTTTGATTAAAATCTTTGATTAACATTTCTGTTATTTTCAACTCACCAACTTGAAGAGGTTTAAAAGACGCAATCTACACACATCATTCATTTACCTTTTGTTATGACTGCCAATTCTACTCCCCTTCCGATAATTTTTTTATCGCTTCAAGCATTGATGGCAGATGTGCTTCAAATATTTGTTTCTCTATGGCTGTGGGAATTTTTGTACGCCAATAGTTTAATGCAATTGAATTATTATCCAACTGATTTAAAGTATAAGTAACTTCTGAATAATTTTCAGGCAAGTCCTGGTCTCCTCCCATTCCACTCCAATAGGTAAACCTCAATAACTGATGCCTGATGTTTTCCAGTACAACTCCTTTATTTTGATACTTCGCTCCTTGCATCTCACCTTCCCAGGTAATGGGTGAACCTACTGCCCAATCGGTATGCGTTTGGGAATAGAGATATAATATAATCTTATCGGGATTTGTAAGCGCGTTCCAGATTTTTGAAACTGGTGCATTAATAATAATGCTCCCCTTTATAGAATTATTTTCCATTGTTAATATTCTCTTTTAAGTAGTTATTGTCTTAGGTTTTCTTTTTAGGATCAATGCACTAATGAAAGCGACAACCAGTCCGATAGGAAGTACTTCAGCATAGGAAATTAAGATCACAAAAAAAGGACTTTTGTACATTTCGCTAAATTGCTCCATTTCTTGTTTCTTGGCCGTCAACTCAGCAGCATTGGCACCGTTACGCGTTGCTTCTTTCAGTGCGTGTAATGTGTACTTGTCCAGGAAATCAGGGATAAACAAGTAGTAATAAAATAGCCACACCACTACGTACATGGTTGAACCAATCAAAGCAATCCAGGCACCCGTTTTAAATGCTTTACCAAGGGAGATTAATCCATTAAGCTCCTTGTTGCGGTAATTTCTGATGCCGAAGAAGGTCATAGAAAAAACAACCACCATGGCTGCATAGCCAACTACATCATTGCTCTCAAAATCAGGATTGTGATATACCAGGTTAATCATGTAAACCATATGAACTGCCATAATTGTCCCGAGGATTAATCCAAAAATCAACACGTTTCGTTTCATTCGTATTTTGTTTTTTGAGCAAATCTAAAGTCAAGGTCGCGTGTTGACTTCATACTTTAGTACCAAAGTGATTGTACTTCTAAGTATTCGTACTAAAGTATGGGTTCATAGAAGCTGTAATTTTCAGCCGGTTAGCTTTTTCTACCGCCTGGGTTCTGTTTTTCACTTCCATTTTCACAAACAGATTAGACACGTGTGTTTTAATGGTGCTAAGTGACAAGAATAATTTTTCAGCAATTTGGGCATTCGTAAGCCCCTGCGTTAGAAGTTGCAATACTTCATACTCGCGGGTGGTGAGGTTGAGCTTTTTAAGCTCGGTCTCATTAATTGCAAAATCAGTTGGTTGCGTTACGTAAACTTCTTTCTCAACGATGACCGTCTGAATTTTAGGCTTAGTGAGTTGTGTCGCCACCCATACTCCCAGCAAAGTGAAGAAAACGGCTATAAGACCAATGTAAATGTCTGAGGAGTTGTCGGTGATGAGGTATTTCCATTGAAGCCACTTTAGGGCAAATACCAGTACCGCCATGAAGGCTCCATAGAGAACAATATGCCTGGAGTTGTGAATTAATCGTTTTAAAAAAGTCATTACGAATTCTTGCTGCCGCTATGTCATGACTCCAACACTCGTGTCCATAAAGGTTAGCTTCAATGTGTCTTGGTCCTGAATGCTAAAACTAAAGTAAGAAAACTAAACTTCCAATGGCAGATTACCGGCTTTATAAACACAGAACAGAGTTTATCCTTGTCGCGACACCAACTCATTTCTCTTTGTTCCAATGGCATATATTCGCTCAACGTCAAATTCAAACTCATATGGCTTACGGGTCTCTAAGAAATCAATATTAAAATGACCATGAGAAAAATAGTCTCTTATCTCATTTTCTAGGAAGTGCGTAAAATAAACCTCGTTACGCTCATACCACTCATCTTCAATGATCCCCTCTTTGCTTCCCTTTTTTACAGCAATTAATATTTTTCCATCCCTTTTCAGAATCCGGTTGAACTCTGCAAATATCTTGTCAACGTATTTTTTAGGAGTATAGATGATTGAATAAAAAGATATGATTGCATCAAAAGAGTTACTCTCAAAATCGGTCTTCATTATATCCATTACTTTAAAATCAATTTCTGGATGGTATGAAGTTGCTATTTCAATACACCTTTCCGAGATATCAATCCCAACAACGCGATGGCCCTTATCGACTAGATGTTTGCCGATGTGACCGCTTGGACCACAACCCGCATCACAAACTAAGGAATTGGCTTTTAGCATATCCGAAAATCTATCCAATAGCAATCTGTCATATTCCTTTTGGGCTACCTCATTTTTGAAATTATCATGATATTTTTCAGCCGTTTTATTATACGCAACTCTTGTTAACTCATTTATTACTTCAAGTTCCATTCTAAACTATTTTTTCCATTTTTGATCTTTCTAAGTTCATTTGTGCTTACTCTATGACCATTGCTGAATAACAATACCCAGTTGCTTGTCCAGTAATGCAAACTCTTTTGCTCCCCAGGGACGAAGCGTAATTTTACTAAAATTGGGATGCAGAAATTCTGGATGTGATGAACTTACTTTTTTGAATACTTCATCAATATCATTTGTTACAAGTCTAAATTCCGGATGATGTTCTTTTGCTAATTCCTTATTTTCAAAGGTTAATACGCAAACCCATCCTTTTCTATCACACAAAACGAACTGTCAGATTTCAATTCATCATGTTCAAGACTAAATTCAAGACAATCAATAAATAGTCTTAATGCATCTTTAATATCTGCATAAAACACGTTGGGAACTAACTTGGTGAAATTCATAGTTGATTTAATTTGAATATTAAACTTTCAAATAGCCGAACCTCAAGGACCTCATTCATCTCTTTATCATATTTTTTTCTGTATTTGCCAATAGTGTCCAAAAGGGTCTTTGAACATTCCCTGTCTGTAACCATAATCGTGGTCTTTTGCAGGACTCATCTCTGTTGCTCCCGCCTGAATGGCTTTATGCATTACCGCGTCAACATCAGGAACAAACAAACCGATAACTGAAGTTACTCCTTTTGCACTTACGGGTTCAAGAGCATCAAACCCACGCACTGTTTCATGCAGATGAAAAACTGCACCATTGATTTCCAATTCCGCAACATGAATACTGCCGTCATCATTCAGAAAACAAAAATGTTCCAATGCACCGAAGTTGGTGTAAAAACTAATATCGAATGTTCCATTGGGAATGTGCAGTTCGGGAGCAAAATGTGTGGTGCCGTCTTTTGTTTCCATGATGTTTCTGTTCGATTGTTCTCAGTTATCTTACTTGGATCGTATGGTTGAATTTTTAGAAAGCTAGCAAAGAGATATCACTCAAAAATGTTTAAGCACCAATATTACACCAAAACGTTTTTGTGGTTCGCTGTTGATGTGTCTGCTTATTTTTCAAGTTTTGCGTTATCTTTTTTATAAACATCAGCGTTGAAAAGCTCCATGTACAGTTCTGGTTTTGGCAATTTATTAAAACCATATTTTTCATAAAGCCAATCTGCTGTCGAAGTCAGCAAGATCCACCGTCTTAATCCTTGTAAGTTAGGGTGACCCATCACGACTTCCATTAGTTTTTTTGAAAGTCCTTGTCCACGATAATTATCTAAAACATAAATGTCACCTAAATATGCAATAGTTGAAAAGTCAGATATCACTCTCGCAAAACCTATTTGTTTATCCCTATGAAACAATCCAAAGTTTAACGAATTGTCGATAGAGAGTTTTACCCTATCAAAAGGAATATAATCACTCCAGCCTGAATGCTTTGATAAAAAGTCATGAATGGCGATAATGTCAAGTTTAGTTTTATCAGTTGTAATAAGAAAATCTCCAAAATAGTGTTCAGTTATTTTCATTTTTCTACTTGTCATTTAAGTTGTCATTTTACAATGACCACAACATTTAGTGTATGCGTAGCGGGATTAATAGACCATGCAAATGAAGCGCAGCGAAATGCTGAGCCGTACCATCTCTCTACTACCTCATGTTACCGAACTAAAATTAAGAAATTACTTTTGGTACTTACACTACCTCGTATTGCTTAACATTTTGCTAGCGGCTGGCTATCAGTCTTACTCCTTTCTTTTAACTCTTTCTATTTTTAGTTCAAATGGTTGTCCTGTGTCCGTTACTCCATTTATTAATCTTTCATCCTTACTCATTTTTCCTTGCATGGCTTTAACATTTTTAAAGCTTTGGACTAGATTGATAAACACACTGTCGTTTTTTAAGGAATAGTTACCGTAAAATGAGCTGTCTCTTAAAGATAGAATGTAACCATTGTTGAATTCAAAAAATAATATTGGGGATTTGGTGAATTTACCTCGTCCACTTTCTACGTTTTCACCATTAATCGAAAATTCTGATATTTTATAAGCCCCTATTATTTGGTCTTGAGAGGCAATTGCATTATTAAATAGAACTACAACTGTAACAGAGCTGATTGCAATAAATCCAAAGGGCAAGTATCTGTCTACCAAATTGCTTTTTGTTGTGTCACTACCATTGAATTTCCCACCCATGTCCCAAAAGAATTTCTTAACGTGCTTTAAATATGGAATTAGTATGAGTAAGACAATGACAAATTCAATCACTGCATGTAAAAGCGCATTTGTTACATCAAATTCTATATCAACTATTATAATGTTCATATAAATTCCAAGAGCTATTAACAAACCAATTAATCTTGTCCTGTTAAAAAGTATTAATGTTCCGGCAGCGAATTCCATAATCCCAATAAACAAATTGTAATTATAGGAGCGACTAAAAAAAGACCAGGCAAGCTCCATATTCTGCAGCTCTCTCAAAGGTGTGTATTCGGTGTAATTCCAAATCTGAAATTGAGCATTTAAAAACTTAGAAATCGAAAAGGATAATAGTACAAATGAGACAAAATATAGTCCCAAGTATTTAGTTATCTGTCCAACGGTTTTCATTTTATTTATTTATTGGAAGAATCGATTTATGGCTTGCGGGCGATGCGAGTCAGTCAAGGAAGTTCTACCTTCACTGGCCAGTTATTGTTGAAAGGAAAGCCGTCTCAAATTTGAATTCTTTAGCTAACAATAGCACACAACTCAAATGTTATGCACAAGGTGAATAATTTCATTTAAATTTTCACTTACGAGCATATTCCTTCCCATGAACGCTTTCACCTCTCCCATGTCACTTCCCTTTATCTATTTCCGACAACTCCAAAGCCTTTACAATCCCCATTCCCTTCGTTCTTATGTTGTTTGCAAGCTCACCATCATCACACCCCTCACACTTCACACATATAAGAATTGTTTTTGATTCTACAGGTATTTGCAACGTAGCCGATATTGGTAAAGGTATTTCTGAAGTAAGTTTTTGCACGGGCAATATTTCCGAAGCAGTATGCGCTACTTCATTCGCTGCGTCAATAGCAATGGCTATCACAGTCAGTTGAAAGCCGTTAATGTTCTTATGACTTTTAAATTCTACGGGAGTTATAAAATCAAGGGTTACTGTTAAAGAAGATGCACTTGCACCGAGCGAGAGCGCTGTCTTAACAGCTACCATCCTTTCAAGCAGATGGTCCTTATACATTGAAAGCCCAGCAGCGATCTGAAATCAACACCATTGTTATTGTCCTTCAATTGCTGTCGGAAATGCGAGACAAGTCTTCGCCACAGTGTACCATCCTTAAAGTTAGCACGGTATGGGTCCAACGCATCTTTAATAAGTTTTGCGAAAACATTGCTGAGTTGCAGTGCTTTGCCTGATTCTTTGAAACTTTCGTTAAGTGTTACGGGAGTGTAAGTGCCACGCGCTGCTCTTACATGATCCCCATAAGCAGTACTGCTTACATGCGTGATTCCTTTAAGCGTGCCAGACAATTTAAATATTGACCTTGACTTTGCCATGTGGGGTTTTTTACGTATCTTATTCTTGCAATTTCAAGATACAAAAAAATTGCGGATTTCTCCCGAATCCCTCCTTCTTTTCCAACAGTTTACAGCGATCTTATAGTGACCTTACAGCGACCTTATAGCGATCACTCCTCCTATTCCTCTCCTACTCCCCTCCTATACTCCACCTACAACGCTCTTCCCCCTCCCTATACCACTGCTCGACTTGCTTGTGTTCGTCATCCATTGACTGGTGGTAACAAAGGTTATGGAGTCAGTAGTAAACTGATAGAAGTGACTGGCCAAGGAATATTTCCGACAAATGCGTAGAACTACGAACAGATCCGTTGTTCGCACAAAGCCTTCTCACATTGCTCTGCTACACTCAGGATGACGGGCGGTGCGGTGAGCGTACGGATAACTGATAAACAGATAACGTATCAACAAATAACGGATAAACGAATCAACGGATACAGGATCGCTACGATAGATGGGACAAGTTAAGTGAGTTCAAAAGTAAGAGCCTCCTAAACAACAGATCCTTCGTTCACACAAAGCCCTCGCGCATGCTGCACTCAGGGATGACGGGTGTGTGGTGGAGAGTAGGAATACCGGATAACTGATAGCCAGATAAACAGATAACAATCAATGAATAGCGTCCCACAACGGATAACGCATCAACAAATAACAATCAACCTCCCTAAAAATCCGGGCACGGAATTACAAGCTTATCTGCAGGAGGCTTCCGCGGATTACGCATAGGCCATGTATACACAAGGCTAAACTCATGCGCACCACCACTGCCAGGGCCAAGTTTTGAAATGGTGTAGTCAAAGCTATATCCAAGATTAATGGCATCCTTCGCACCAAGTTTGGTAAAGCCCAGCAATAACACAATAGACTCGTTGTTTACAAAATCGTCTACCTTCTTAAAAGGTACGCCTCTATACCACGTGCCTAATATGAGGGGTTCGAAAGTAAAGTATAATCCGAGGTCCATCTGGTCGAAGTTGCCCTGGTGGCGATACTGAAATGCAGGTGCAATGCTGCGTTCTGCCTCTCGGGAATATACACCATTTCCTACCACACCAGGCTTCATCATAAACTTAAAACCACCATGCACCGAAAGCTTGATCGGAAGTCTGCTGGTCTCGTCTATTATAGATTGATTCGGTCTGTTTAAGTGATTCCCAGCAATGCCAAGCCAGGCAGTTCTTGTAAAGAATACGCCTCCAAAAGAAAGGTCTACAAAGGTCTTGCTGAAGTTAGTACTGAAATTCTCTGCGGTGGGCTGATTGATAAAATCTCCTGTTGATGGATCGAACTGATCCCCGAAGGTCAGCTTATTAAAATTTACATCCCTGTTATAAAGCGCTATCTGTGCCCCCGGCCGAAAGCCCAAGTAATCTGTCAATTGCAACTCGTAAGAATACTGCAACCCAAGCATCATAGAACGGAGCCCTGCCAGTCCTTCCATATCGCGCGTCAGCAACACGCCCACTCCACTATTCTTATCCTCTATAAAATAATCAAAATACGCGGACATTGTAGTGAAGTTCGCATCAATGGCAGGCCACTGGTTGCGATAATTAATCCCTGCGCGTGCCTGGCCTGTAGACCCCGCAAAGGCAGGATTCAAATACAAGGGTGCAGCATAAAACTGTGAAAATTGTGGATCCTGTGCGCTTGCAGAGCCAGCAGCCATCAGCACGATCATCATTGAAATGAATAGAATGGTCCTCGGTCTACTGTGGACTGTCGACCGTGGTCTGCGGTCTGTAAACTGTGGACTGTGAACTTCAGTACTGCTAACCTTGTATCTCAAATTTCAGTTGCCTTTAAGTATGCAATCAAAGCAAAATAACGTTTTTAGAAAAATCTAATCAAAAAACCCGACGAGTTTAATCTTTATTTATTGATTGCTAACGATGTTTATCAGCAAAAATTTTATCTGCCCATCAACCTTCTGCAACCTGGCGAGAAAAAATACTTGGCGTCCCCCTCTTTTCCTGCCTGCGTTATCACTTCGGCAGCAAAAGAGGGCCGGGCTATTCGTTCCAAGTCCGCCTGCCGCACCTGCAAACGCACTTCGGGCTTTCCTCTGCTATCCCTGGCCGGAAAAGAGCAAGTTTATAACAAAAGTGTTGTACACCTTGTGGTTATCACCAATCAACACCTTATTGTATTAATTGATAGAACGAATAACGGATAATTTTAGGCAAATTGTATACTTTCGATGAACTTGGGCGTTCTAAGTTTCGACAACTGTGCGTTTGAGTTTTTAAGTGTTTTATCTGATAATGGCAATGCAACGAATTTTACTTATTAGATTCTTTTTCTTCCTGGCTATTCCTTTATTTTTTGTATCCCAGGCCTCCGGTCAGGATCAGACCGATCAGAATTGGTATTTCGGAAACGGACCACGTGGAATTCAATTTACGCGCCCAGGCGATACTGCAAGACTGGTAACAAGACCTACCGCAAGCATTACAGCCAATAACTTTGGTACGGCCGGCAGCGCAGTAGCTTCCGATCCGGTCTCGGGTGGACTTCTATTTTACACCGATGGTGTCAATGTATATGATGCCACACACGTGCGCATGCCCAATGGCAATAACATTGGAGGTAACGCTGCGAGTAATCAACCAGCTGTTATTACAAAAGTACCTGGCCAACCTGGTCGATATTTTATTATTACCAACACTGCTGCAGGACTAACTCCCGGGCAGATAAATTTCTCTGTTGTAGATTCTGCTTCGTTTGGTAATTCTGTATTTCCAAACCTTCCGCTTGGCGATGTTACCAGCAAGGCACAAGCTGTCGCGAACCTTACCACTCAGTCCGATGCGATGCGCGTAATTCCTCACAGTAATGGCACAGATTTCTGGCTCATCACCCATGATGCCGGCACAGGGGCTTTTCGGGTCACCGCCATTAATTCGTCCACCATCACTGGATCAGCGACTCCGGTTACACCTCCAACAGGTGTTACCTTTACTGCATCTCACTTTGCTTACGATAGTGTCAGAAACAAATTAGCCGTAGCCCCCGCAGAGCCTGGCCGCAACGTAATGATCTTCGATTTCAACGAGACTACTGGCGCACTCACCTTCGATAACAATGATGGGTTTGTACTAAACTCTGCCACCACGGGAACTGCACAACCTGCTATCTATGATATCGAGTTTAGTAACAATGGGGAGTTTTTGTACGTCTCCCGCCAAGGTGAAGCTGGCACCCCCGGAATGGTTTTACAATATGATCTCACTGATCCCACTGTAACCGCGGCCACTGTTAACACACAACCAGTTTTCAAAAGCTACGGACTTCAGCTTGCACCCGATAGTTCTATTTATCATATCTACCAAGCAGTTTCTGGTGGTCCTTTTCTTGTTGGCCGCATCAAAGATCCGGATACAGTAGCAAGTGCAGCCAACTATGAACCATTACCATTTGGTGCAGTGAATTTCAACGCAACACAATTTCCGGCTTTCTTACAAGCTGCACCGCCATCCGTGAATATTGACTTTACATTTTCTGGAACTTGCGCAAGTCAGCCCACGACGTTTTTTCCTGAAGTAGTGCCTGGCGCAGATAGCCTTGTTTGGGACTTTGGCGATGGCCAGTCATCAACGCAATGGAGCCCAACGCATACCTATGAAGATGGTGGACAATTTCCGGTTACAGTTTATGCAGTGGTCAACGGTGACACTGTAGGTCAACAAACAAAACCTGTTGACATTACCCAATTTGATTTACAAGTCACACTTGTACAAGATACAACAGCCTGTAGCTGTGAATTAAGATTTCCAAAGGCAGATCCTTCGCCAACAGCATATCCTAATGGTCAGCCATGTAACCCATTTACACTAACAGCAGAATCCAGCGCGCAAGGTGGTGGAGCGATTCAATGGTACGGTCCATCGGGGTTACTGGTAGGGCAAAATACACTTACACTTTCAGCAGTAGACTCCGCAGGTTTTTATTATGTGACTGTTCAAGATCCGAACTCCGGATGTTTTGCCTATGCAGGTGTTAACATCAAAGAGTATGGTGTGGATGATCCACGAACCAACATCTGGCACTTCGGAAATAGCGCGGGTATTGATTTCAACCCTGACTTTAAACCTACCACGGGTGCAGATGCGATACAGGGATTCATCACTGATGGCCCTGAAGGTGTTGCTACAATCAGTGATCAGAATGGTCAGGTGGTTATCTCAACCGATGGCGAGCAGGTTTTTGACAGAGATGGTAATCCCCTTGTGTTAGATCCTCCAGGCTTTGGTGGTAATAAAAATGCTACACAATCTTCGTTGATCATCCCCGTTGCATCCGATCCAACTTTGTATTATATCTTCACAACCCAACATACCGATCCACAAGTAGTCGGAGTTCCAACAGCGTATGAATTGCGCTACGCGATCTTTGATCTTAAAATTCAACCAAACGGTGGAATAGTCGATCCTGACCAGGATCCCAGCAATGGAACAAGTTCCGTATTGTTTACGAGAAGTACCGAACGCATTACAGGTAATGAGAACTGGCTGATTGCCCATGAGTTTGGTACGAATAACTTCAGAGCTTACAGAATTACAGCAGAAGGTTTAAGCTCTCCAGTAATTTCAAGTGCAGGCTCTGATCATTCTATATCATCTGCAGAGCAGGGACAAGGCTATATGAAATTAGCGGCAAATGGTCAGCTGGCCGTAGCGGTATCAACACCAGGTGTATCCAACACAGTAGAGATCTTTGATTTCGATGATGCCACTGGCGTGGTTTCAAACCCGAAAGTAATTGATATAGGGCCTGCAGGTCAGGTGTATGGAGTCGACATCTCATCATCAGGACAAAAGCTCTTCGCTACAACAAAAGGTCCCGGTGCTTTGCACGAGTTTCGTTATGACTCACTTACTGAAACTTATGTGAAGTTGAACACAATAAACGCTGGCGCGGACCTAGGTGCCATAGAACGCGGCCCCGATGGAACCACTTACGTAGCAGTGAATGGAAGTAACGCATTAGGTACTATTCAGGTGAATGAAGACCCTGACGAGATCTCTACATTTACGGAAGCTGGTTTTCCATTGTTATCAGGCACCACCAGCACATTAGGTTTACCAAACTTCATACAAAACATTGGTGATCCGATTCAGGAGCCCACCATTAATGCCTCGGGTCTTTGCCACGGTTTGCCTACTGAATTCACAGGGTCTGGTACAGATCCCATTGATACTTTGATATGGAATTTTGGCGATGGTACTCCTGTCCAGAGCGGAGCAAATCTAACTTCTGTTTCTCACACTTACGATTTACCAGGCACCTACTTTGTCATCCTAACAATAAGAAACCGTTGCGTAGGATTTGTAGAGTCACTTAGAGATACCGTAGTGATCAATCCAAATCCTGAGGCATTGAGTGCTGCTGCAGCTTTATGTAATGTAAATGATCAACCGTTACTTGCCGTTGCCCCTGGCACGGACCTTTCTGACTTAACTTTCCAATGGTCGAGCGGTGAAACTACCTCCTCCATTTCGCCACAACGTGATGGAGTCTTCGATGTCATTGTACGAACCGCAGCAGGATGTTTGGATACAGGTAGGTATGAAGTATTTGACGCCAGGCCCCGTGTAGATCTTGGACCAGATCAGACCCTCTGCGAAGATTCAGACCCACGAACTTTTAATGCTAACAACCCTGGTGCTCAATATGCCTGGACTGTTAACGGAGCGCAGGTAAGTACGAATCAAAGATTTACATTTAATCCAAACACACCGAGCCCCCCTAGCTACCAGGTTGCAGTAACGGTTACTGATCCATTTACAACTTGTGATAATAGTGATACCGTAACTTATATAGTCAATCCTAATCCCGTATTTACTGCTTTGGGTAATGATCCAATTCCTCCCTGCGGATCTCCGACCGGAAGTATCGACCTCAGTATTACGTCAACAGGAAATTATTTTTATAATGTTACAGGCCCAGGTTCATCGGGTCTTGCAGTGACACAAGCAGGTCCTGCAGCTGTAAATGTTCCAGGTTTGGCTGCAGGCACGTATAATGTTCAAGTTTCAGATCAAATTAGTGGATGCTTTGAGCGAACAACTGTAGGGTTGAGCGACAATGCCTTTGATGTTGCCATTGCCAGGGCCCTAACTTGTAATGATGTCAATGGACTCATGCCTGTCATCATTACTTTAACAGGTACTCCTCCTCCAGCACCAACATCATTCTCTTATAGAATTTTAGAAAGCAATACTTCACAAGGAACTCCAATTTTAAATGCTAACACAAATCCTTTCACTACCGCTGGCGTTGAAAACGGTGACTATGTTGCAGAAGTAGTTGCAGGCGGTTGTACATCAGTATCTCCTATTACAAATATTGAGCAAGACGCTCCTGTTCCAATTGATGACGTCGTTATTAACGAATGCGTAACTCCTATTACGCTCACTGCTACTGCGCCACTAGCAAGTTTTGCATGGACTGGCCCTAACATTGTTGGCCCTACAAATGTGAGTGCTATAAGTGCAACACCTCCTTCAGGACAACATGATTATAAGCTTGTTGTAAGCGCTCCATCGTTTTGCAATGCAGATACTACCGTAACCGTAAACGTGGGACTTGATCCTCCAGCAACACTTGTACAAAGCGATCCGTGTTTAGACCAGGTAACACTCTCTGCTTCTCCTACCGGAAATTACGTTTATAGATGGTTTAGAAACGGAACGCAGTTCGTGGGTGGCCAGCAGGTGTCTGTTACCACTGCGGATAATGGATTCTCCTACCAGGTAGATGTAAGAAACACTATCAACGGATGCTTTACTTCCGATACAGAGACAGTTGCTGTTTTAGGTGAACTAACGGTAGACATTTCAAACCCTGCTACTTGTGCAGGTGCTGACTTCACACTTACCGCTACCACCAATCAAACTCCCGATTTCTACCAGTGGGCTTTAAACAGAGTTGTTATTCCGACAGCTACAACAAATGCTTTAACGGTGACGGATGACCGTGAAGGAATGTACAGGGTGATTGTACAGCGCTCAGCTGCGGGCAGAGTGTGTATCGCAAAAGATTCTGTAAACATTACCGTCAATCCGACAACACCAGGGCTTCTCCCTGAAACAGGAATCATTTGTCCTGAACATACAGAGCCTAGATATAATGAGGTAACACTTAACCCGGGCGAAGAATTTGCCAGCTACAACTGGTTCAAGGACGGTGATGAGCTGGCTGTCACAACCCCTACGCTGACAGTCAATGAAACTGGAACATATACAGTTGACCTACTTAATATATACAATTGTCCAAGCAGCGATCGTATCACATTGATTGAAGAATGTAATCCGCTCATTACCGGGCCGAATGCTTTCAGACCGGGTGGATTGAACAAGGAATTTTCACTGTTCACCTTTTTCATCGATGATGAGGATTTTGAAATCTTCATCTTCAATCGCTGGGGAGAAATGGTATTCTATTCCAATGAAAGAGAATTCAAATGGAATGGTGGCTACAAGAATAATACAGGTCAGCCATCTCCTCCAGGCACTTACGCTTACCTCGTGAAATACAAAAGTTCTTACAGACCGGAAGATGGTGTAGAAGAATATCGAGGTGGTGTAGTCTTATTACGTTAACATATTTTCCTTTTCTAAATGAAAGAGGCTGCTCCAAAGGGCAGTCTCTTTTTGTTCCTAAAAACCTACCCCTTTCACCCGTCATTCTGAGCAGAGGTTTGCCCCTAAGGCAAGCGTGGAGCGAAGAATCCCGTTCCGAAGCAGAGCAAGTCATCGTTTCCCAAATCATTTTCAGCGTTGGATTACAGATCCTTCATTCGCACATTCCACTCCATTGCCACGACTCAGGGTTGACGATTAGGGTTTTATTTTTAAAGGCTATCCCAAAGGGCAGTAGCTATTTGATTCCTAAAAACCTACCCCTTTCACCCGTCATTCTGAGCATAGGTTTGCGCGAAGGTAAGCGCGGAGAGAAGAATCTCATTCCGAAGCACAGCGTGTTATCATTTTCCAAATCAGTTTCAGCGTTGGATTACAGATCCTTCATTCTCACATTCCACTCCATTGCCACCACTCAGGGCGACGATTAGGATTTTTTTTAGAGGCCGTCTCAAAGGGCAGTCTCTTTTTGTTCCTAAAAACCTACCCCTTTTGCCCGTCATTCTGAGCAAAGGTTTGCGCGAAGGTAAGCGCGGAGCGAAGAATCTCGTTCCGAAGCAGAGCAAGTCATCGTTTCCCAAATCATTTTCAGCGTTGGACTATGGATCCTCGTTCGCACATTCCACACCACTGCCACCACTCAGAATGACGGTTAGGATTTTTTTTAGAGGCCGTTTCAAAGGGCAGTCTCTTTTTGCTCCTAAAAACCAACCCATTTTACCCGGTCATTCTGAGCATAGGTTTACGCGCAAGTAAGCGTGGAGCGAAGAATCTCGTTCCGAAGCAGAGCAAGTCATCGTTTCCCAAATCATTTTCAGCGTTGGATTATAGATCCTTCATTCGCACATTCCACACCATTGCCGCCGATCACGTTGATGGCTACGCTTCTCTTTTTATTCATGTGTGCTCGGACACATAACTTTAATTATTTAATTATGTATCAAACACCAAATGAGATGCAAAGACTTGTTCACTTTTTCTCTTCACTGCTCATCATCACCTCCTGTGCGGTAAAGGAACCTTCTGTACCAGTAAGCCCCGTTAGTGTTATTCCTAATCCTGTTTCCCTGGTACAAGGCAATGATGTTCTGTTATTGCCAAAATCAGTAAACATTGTTGCTGAAGGAGATGATGCAAAACAAGTAGCAGATCTTCTCCAACAATATCTCGAAACCAAAAAGGTGAATGTAAAAGTAGGGAATACCAGTACCGATGATTCCTCCATCACACTAAGCATTATCTCAAACGACTCCCTGGGTAAGGAAGGCTATAATCTTTCCGTTAACGAAAGTGGCGTTGCCATTAACGCAAACACTGGTGCAGGTCTTTTCTACGGAATGCAAACCCTCATGCAAATTGTTGCTGAAGATGGAACGTCAGTTCCTTTTATACAAATCACGGATTACCCGAGGTTCTCCTATCGCGGATTACACCTTGATGTTGGTAGACACATGTTTCCTCCCGAATTCATAAAGAAGTATATTGATGTGCTGGCACATCACAAGATGAATAAGTTCCACTGGCATCTTACAGAAGACCAGGGATGGCGCATTGAAATCAAGAAGTATCCTAAACTCCAGCAACTTGCCGCCTATCGAAACGAGACTGTTATTGGTCGTTCCACTACCGCCACACGTGCCGAGGCAAAATATGATGGAGAGCGTTATGGAGGTTTTTATACACAAGATGAAGTGAAAGATATTGTTGCCTATGCTGCAGAAAGACATGTAACCATCGTTCCTGAAATTGAATTGCCGGGCCATGCACAGGCTGCATTGACGGCCTATCCAAATCTCGGTTGTACTGGTGGCCCATATGCAGTAGCAACTTCATGGGGTGTCTTCGTAGAAGTATTTTGCGCAGGGAAAGAGGACTCCTTTAAATTTTTACAAGATGTGTTCGATGAGATCGTTCCGCTTTTCCCCGGGGAATATGTTCACATTGGTGGAGATGAATGTCCGAAAGAGCGGTGGAAGAAATGTCCGCATTGCCAGAAGCGAATGAAAACGGAAAACATCAAAGATGAACATGAGCTTCAGAGCTATTTTATCCAACGTATGGAAAAATATCTCAACACCAAAGGAAAAAAGATCATTGGCTGGGATGAAATTCTAGAAGGTGGCCTTGCCCCTAATGCTACCGTGATGAGCTGGCGTGGTGAAGAAGGCGGCATTGCTGCAGCGAAAGAAAATCACGATGTAATTATGACACCTGGCCAATGGTGCTACTTCGATAAGTATCAGGATACAACCAGCAACGAGCCCTTAGCTTCTAAGGGTGTCATGCCTGTGAGTAAAGTTTACAGTTATGAACCTGTTCCTGCCCAATTATCTTCAACAGAAGCGAAACATGTTTTAGGTGTTCAAGGAAACGTATGGACAGAGTATATGACAACTTCTGATTATGTAGAATACATGGTTTACCCGCGCGCATCAGCCTTAGCCGAAGTTGCATGGTCACAAAAAGAAGATCGGAATTATAATGATTTTGTTGAGCGCATGAAAACGCACGTAAAGCGGTTGGCGGAGTGGAATGTTAACTATGCCAAGCACATTGAGAAAGAATTTAAGCCTGTTTCCACGGCACAACAGTAAAGGAATATTTACTACTAATTCAAAGCAACTTCGGTGATAGGAGTTGCTTTTTTATTTATGCGTATATTTACAATCGAATTAAACCTATGTCAATGAAAGCAAGTATCAGATTTATAGCCATTCTCCTGTTAGCGATTTCAGCCTCAGCTGCACAATTAATTAAAACTTCTTTGAACGTAACTGTACGCGATGAGACCGGAAATACGGTTGAAGGTGCGAGCGTAATGTTATACGAAACAGAAGATGATTACACAAAAGAAACGAACGTGGCAGCAGAAGGAACAACAGATAAGAAGGGCTATGTAAGAATCAAAGAACTGAAATCGATGTCGTATTTTGTTATCGTACGCAAAGGTGATAAAGACAATTCTGGCGGAGGTGAAAAAACTGAAAAGCTGGAAGCAAAGAAGATGAATAAAGTAACTATAGTAATTCAATAATAACAAACGTCACTCGACCAGCATTGTAGAATATGTAGGGAGGGTGACGTTATTTTTTATTTTACTGTAGTAGCAACGTCACGACTACAGCATGTGCTTAACCTTCCTTTCCATCTGATCCTCTTTCTTCATCATTAAAGGCGCTAGATTCAGTAGGCACTAGGCAATTCTGTAAAGAGAATCTATGTATACAAGAGAAGAGCTTATCAAAGCAATAGAATCATATGAAACTCCTTATGCGGACGAGTCTTTGTTCAGACCAGCTTTTATGGAATTATTAAGGCATCCCCGCTCCTTCTTTCGTGATCATCTACCTGGGCACATGACTGGCTCTGCTTTCATTATTGATTTGACAGGTAAATTTGTTTTCCTCACGCATCATGCAAAACTAAATAAGTGGTTTCAGCCAGGAGGTCATGCCGATGGTGATGAGAATATTATTGCAGTAGCCATGCGTGAAGCACGGGAAGAAACAGGACTTACAACGCTCGGATTAGTAAACAATTCAATCTTTGACATTGACATTCACGTCATCCCTGCAAGAAAAGATTTTCCCTTACATGACCACTATGATGTTCGAATACTTCTCACTGCCTCAAAGGAAGAAAATTATGTTATTACAGAAGAGTCCAATGACCTTGCCTGGATACCACTTGCTGAAGTGAATAGGCTGACCAATTACAACCAGTCTATATCTAGGATGGTTGAAAAAGCCAAGCGATTATTTTGAACTGATCAGCAGCAAGCCGAAGGCGATCACGACAATCCAGAATTTATAGTAGCTGATTGCTGGAATCACTACCCAACTAAGCTGCATTAAAACACAAAGTAAAACCAGGATAACTGCGATTGCCTTAAGAATGGATCTTGTTCTATTACTCATATTATTTATTGATTCAACTGAAGCACGTAAATCGAAGGCCAGTGTTTCCCTGTTACTAAAAATAATTTAGTAGTGGGATGATAAGCAATTCCATTCAATACGTCTGCATTGGGATTTCTAAGTTTGGCATTCTGCGCAAGTGATGAAAGATCCAACCTCCCAACTAACTTCCCGTCCTTAGGATCAATCTTGACAATGTAATTCGTCTCCCATTGATTAGCGTAAATAAACCCATTCACATATTCCAGTTCATTAAGTTTTGTAACAGGGCCATTACCATCGGTAACACTTAAGGTCTTTACGGATTTTAATGATACAGTATCCAAAAAAGTAAGCTTATCAGTGCCATCACTCATGATGAGGTTTGTGCCATCGTGCGTAATCCCCCACCCTTCTTTTGTTGGCAGCGGAAATTCCCGGATCTGCTTAAAAGTATTGAGGTCGTAAACAAAACCGACTTTACTAGTCCATGTAAGCTGGTAGATTTTGTTGTTAAGAATAGTAATTCCTTCACCGAAATATTTATCGTCAAGAATTATCTTTTTATCTGGTACTCCGGTATTGATATCCACGATGCCGATCCAGGATTGTTTCTGACCTGTACTCTCATACAGCTTTCCATTGTGAATCAAAAGGCCCTGCGTAAAAGATTCCGTAGCATGTGGCCAAGTAGTCCTTACTTGGTACGACATTGCCAGTGGGTCAACGACAGGCTGTTCTTCCTTCTCCTTTTTACAAGCATTCAAGGTAAGGAGCGTAACCAAACCCAAATAGGCAACGGCCTTTATACTTTTCATGAATACCATGTGACGCATTACATTTGTTGGCTGCAAAAATCGTGAAACATTTGGAATAAACCACAGCTTTAATAAAGCGAAAGTCTCTTCAGGAGTATTTACTATATTTGGCTTATGAAAGTTAAGATTTTCAACCTTGAAAATAAGACAGAAGATAGAAGGGTTGCTGATATGAAGCTAACTTCAATCGAACGGCTTTATGTATGTTTGGAGTTGATGGATCTATCATTTACGCTTTCTGAGGATAAATTTCCTGTTCAAAATCCACATTCAATTGACTGGATAGAACTTCACTATAAGCACTCCACATCTACTCCGCAATAATACTACTAATCTCTTATGGCGGAAATCGGAAAAGACATTGACAAAGCAAAGTTTCTGCTTGAGCAGGGCGAACTTGTTGCTATTCCTACTGAAACGGTATACGGGCTCGCCGCCAACGCTTTGGATACAGGAGCTGTGGCTAAAATATTTTTTGTTAAAAACCGGCCACACTTTGATCCATTGATTGTGCATGTGCCCCATGCTGGCGCTGCTTTAAAATATACAACGGATATTAACGACAACGCTAAACAACTGGCAAATGAATTCTGGCCAGGACCGCTGACACTTTTATTGAATAAGCAGTCACTCATTCCTGATCTTGTTACATCAGGTTTATCAACGGTAGGAATCCGCTGCCCTGCACACATCCTTACTAAAACATTACTCGAACATTTGCCTTTCCCACTAGCCGCGCCAAGTGCAAATCCTTTTGGTTACGTCAGCCCTACAACACCCGAGCATGTCAACGATCAGCTCGGTGACAAGATAGCCTACATACTTGACGGAGGTGTTTGTCAGGTAGGATTGGAATCCACTATTGTAGGATTTGATGGTCATGAAACCATTGTTCATCGTATGGGGGGCGTTAGCCTTGAGTCCATTCAAAAAGTAGTTGGAGACATCAGGGTACAGATACATTCATCTTCAAATCCTAAAACTCCGGGACAGTTACAGAGCCATTATTCACCAACAAAGAAATTAGTCGTTGGCAAAATGGAAGAACTCTTACAACTTTACCCTGCCCACGATAGCGGATTATTAACGTTTAATAAAGATTACAATTCTCCCTATCAATTTGTTCTTTCGCCTTCCGGCAAACTCGAAGAGGCCGCTCAAAATCTGTTCACTGCTTTGCGCAGCTTTGACAAGATGCCTATAGAATTCATCCTCGCTGAGTTTGTGCCTGATGTCGGTATCGGCCGTGCCATCAATGATCGCCTCAGAAGAGCATCTGTGACGGATACTTGATGCTAGTTGCTGGATTCTGCTTGATGCTTGAAGTGGTATCGCTGATGCTTTGAATCAAGGATCAAGAATCCCGCACTAAGAATTGAGAATCCAGAATCCAGAATCAAGGACGTAGCATCGAGAATCCAGAATCGAGTATATTTACCGAACTAAACAACCGTCATGCAAAAAATTAAGAAAGTACTTGTACTAACCGGAGGAGGTGATTGTCCGGGATTAAATGCAGTAATCAGAGGTATAGCAAAGCGGGCAAGAAAAGAAAAAGGTTGGGAAGTGTATGGAAGCATTGAAGCTTTCAATGGCGTTTTCAATGAACCGCAGGAGATCATTAAACTTACCAGTAAGCGTACCGCTGGCATTCACATTAAAGGAGGAACAATTCTTAAGACCACCAATAAGAACAACCCAATCAACTTTCCAGTTAAGCAAAAAGATGGTACAATAAAATTTGTTGACCGTTCCGATGAGCTGGTAAAAAAACTAAAGGCACTGAAGTTTGATGCAGTAGTCAATATCGGAGGAGACGGATCACAAAAGATCTCTAAAGTTTTATTCGACAAAGGCATACCTATTATTGGCGTTCCTAAAACAATTGATAATGACCTGTCCGCTACTGATGTCACTTTCGGTTTTCAAACTGCCCTGCAAATTGCAACGGATAGTTTTGATAAGCTTGTCACCACAGCTGAAAGTCACCATAGGGTAATGATCATGGAAGTGATGGGTCGTGATGCTGGATGGATTGCACTACACACCGCTATCGCAGGAGGCGCGGAAGTTTGTCTGATTCCTGAAATCCCTTATGATATTCATAAGATTGTAAAAAGAATTAACCTCCGTTATAAAAAAGGAAGAGGATTTGTCAACATGGTTGTTGCAGAAGGAGCAAAGGCAAAAGAAGGAACCATTACCTCCTCGCAAAATGATAAGGGCTCAGAGCATGTGAGACTGGGTGGCGTAGCGTATCAGATCTCCAAACAATTAAAAGATGCAGGTTGTAAGGCGGAGATCAGAGAAACAGTATTAGGCCACGTGCAGCGAGGCGGTAGTCCGGTTGCATTTGACAGAGTGCTGGCAACGCTGTTTGGTGTAAAGGCTTTCGAACTTATTCTTGAGAAGAACTTCGGCCGAATGGTGGCTTTCAAAAATAATGACATCAGTTCGGTGACATTAGACGAAGCTACGCAGGAGTATAATGTTGTAAAAAAAGATTCTTACCTCGTTAAAGCGGCTAAAGGTTTGGGAATAAGTTTCGGAGATTAGCACAAACGTTTCCGATAAAAAAGAAGATGATCACTGTTAACTCACTGATCATTTACTAAATTCGTCCCCGCTTAAAATCAAAACCAAGATGAAATGCATTTAGCAAATCTACCAATGCAGTCTCATATCTAATGTCTCAACATACTCATATCTAATTTATACAGATGAAAACAATAAAAGACATCAATTTCAAAAATAAGCGCGCCCTTATCCGTGTTGACTTCAATGTGCCATTAGACAAAAGTTTTAATGTAACAGATGACAATCGTATCAGAGCTACGATTCCCACCTTAAAAAAGATTTTGGATGATGGAGGAAGTTGTATACTGATGTCTCACTTAGGCAGGCCCAAAGAAGGACCTGAAGAAAAATCTTCTCTAAAGCATGCGATAAAGACTGCTGAAAACCTTTTAGGAAGAAGCATTCAGTTTGCTGGCGATTGTATTGGTGATGAGGCAAAGGCAAAAGCTGGAAACCTAAAACCAGGTGAAGTATTATTACTGGAAAACCTTAGGTTCTATAAAGAAGAAGAGAGAGGTGATGTAAAGTTTGCGGAAAAGCTTTCACAACTTGGAAATGTGTATGTCAATGATGCTTTTGGTACAGCACATCGAGCACACGCATCAACAACCATAGTAGCCCAGTTCTTTACTGAAAAATGTGCAGGCTTTGTAATGGCAGCCGAACTGGAGAATGCGAAGAAAGTACTTGAAAATGCCGAAGCTCCTTTCACTGCCATCATGGGTGGTGCTAAAATTTCAGACAAGATACTTATTATTGAAAAACTTTTAGACAAAGTAGATCATCTAATTATTGGAGGTGGAATGGCATATACTTTCTTTAAGGCCATTGGTGGAAATGTAGGGAACTCCTTAGTAGAGCAAGACAAATTAGATCTGGCAAAAGAGCTGATACAAAAAGCGAAAGCCAAAAATGTAGAACTACATCTTCCTATTGATTCTGTTGTCGCAGATAAATTTGATGCTAACGCTAACACTAGCATTGCTAATAATAATGCTATTCAATCTGGATGGATGGGACTTGATATTGGCCCTCAGGCTACACATGTTTTTTCAGAAGTAGTAGAAAAATCAAAAACGATTTTATGGAACGGCCCAATGGGTGTTTTTGAAATGGAAAAGTTTGCTAACGGAACGAAGAAGATTGCTGAGGCAGTAGTGAGTGCTACAGATAAGGGAGCATTTTCTTTAATCGGTGGTGGAGATTCTGCTGCTGCAGTTGCGCAGTTAGGTTTCAGTGAGCAAGTGAGCTATGTCTCCACAGGTGGTGGAGCATTGCTGGAATATTTTGAGGGTAAAGTATTGCCAGGTGTGAAAGCACTGGATTAATTGGATAACGAATTTATTAAAAAAAGTCAGGGTTAGTTATGACCTGACTTTTTTTATTGTATCAATTGCATACCCATGATCATTAAAATAATGGAGAACCCGATGATCATACTTATTATTTTCCTAGTCATACCCTTTCATTCAAAACCTAAGTTAGATTGTACCAATAAAAAGCCGTCATTAAATCGCAATGACGGCTCACGGAGAATTATTCAACATAGTACCCGCGACAAATACTAAATGCCTCAATTCAACAATGAAGGTTACTATTTGTAAACAAATCTCCTTCACTGCTAAACCCTAAAGCATTACAATGCTACGGGAGCTTTTCCATTTTTAATATGACCACTAGTAGCGGTCCGCTTTTTAGTCTCCGTGGTGACGATTCCTTCAATCTGCTTTACAAGCTTTTTCGCTTTTTTGTTTAAATCTTTCCTGGTCCTTGTGCCAGCTGCTGGGGCCATTAATAATCCTGTAGCTGTTCCTAAAGCAGTACCGATTAAGAAGCCTACTATTATTTTTGCTGTTGTGTTCATAGTAATTGTTTTCGCTGGTTCATAGTTAAATTGTAGTGCCAGCAGTAGTGCATTATTTTTATCGCTTTTACATGCTATTGGTAATCAGTAGCTTGAGGAGCGCATATCTGAAGCGTTGTGTATTTATCTGGGGTATTTTTCTACACAATTTCCTTAAAAGATAAAAGGATTATTCATCATCAAAGAAAAAAAAGAAGGGCTGCTTAAAAGTTGATTATCAATTCTAAAGGGGCCTTTAGAAGATAATTTAATATCATTTGTCGATCGTTTAATCTTTTATACACTGGCATGGCACAGCTTTCCTTATGATATAGGCAGAAGGAAAATTATGTCCAACTAAATAACAGATTTATATGAAAAGGAAATTTAGAAAACTTGGTTTGATGTTGTGTGCAGGAATGATTGCAGTATTAGGAGTTACACAAACACAAGCACAGAGTGGTCCGCGGGTAGGTTTCAAAGGTGGGTTAAATCTTAGCAATCTTTACGTGGATGATGTTGATGATGAAAATGCAAGAGTGGGATGGCATGCTGGTATCTTTACCCAACTTTTATCAAGCGAGGCATTTGCCATTCAGCCCGAGATCAACTTCTCAACAAAAGGCTCTGCAATTACTTATGTAAGCGGAGGAACAAATTCGATTAATGTCAACCATGAACAGAACTTCAATTTGTCTTACCTTGACATTCCAGTGCTAGCTGTATTTAAATTAGGGAGAGTTGCTGAAATTCATGCAGGTCCTTACTGGTCTTATTTGCTAAGGGCAGACATTAAAAACAAAAAGGGTGACCCAAACAACGAGTTTACTACTGTAGACCGTGACAATTTTGACAATTGGGATTACGGGTTAGTTGGTGGCATTGGTTTCAACTTAGGAACAGCTGCACAACTAGGCGTGAGATACAACTACGGTCTTAACAAAATTGCCGAGTCAAGAGGCGCAAGAGCAATCATGGGTAGTTCTAAAAACCAAGTTGCCCAATTGTATTTATCATTCAATCTTAATGGGAACAGTGACAACTTAGATGAATAGTCACTTCATTATCAAGAAATAAAAAAACCTGGTCCAAAAAGGCCAGGTTTTTTTTTCATTAAGTTTTTAAGGAGGAGAAACAGATCAGCAAATAAATAAACTAACCTATCGTACGGCACGCGTCACTCTTCTTTGTCTTGTTCTCATCACGCGTGACTTTCCAATAAGATCTTCATCGATCTCAATCTTAGGAAACAGCACTCTTGCTAATAAGTAAGACACAGAAATAAATAATACATAAGCACTTATCAGAGACAGCACAATTATCAGAATATTCATAAAGCTTAAGATTTTTAACAACCTTGTTGAAAAACTATGCCAGCAATATCATCCGAGTGCACAACAGCTTTTATTGCTCGGTTCGCCAGTAAAACTGCTACATATGCTGTTATAATTCCACACTAAAGCCCGCTTTAAACAGTTGCTCAAGCCAGCTGTAGCTTTTTTGATGTGGCATTAGTTTTTCAAATGGCTAATAAACTAAACTTTAAAAGCATGAGTGATATACTTTATATTCTTGCGGTAATCTTAATTATCGGCTGGTTATTGGGATACTTTGTATTTAGCGTTGGTGCTATAATCCATGTTCTGCTTGTGGTAGCAGTGATCGCAATCTTGCTGAGATTGATCAGGGGAAGAAGCGTTTAATAGGAATCAGGAGATCTACGATGTGTAGATCTTCATCTTCTTCAATCATTAATAATTTGTTCGCTGTTTCGTTTCCCGAACTATAAATTGCGACCTATAATTGCTTTAAGCCTGCGCTTGTGTCAGCAAGCATATTCATTTTAATTCTTAGTTTTAACATAAGCGACAAATAGCAAGCTTAAGCAAATGGTTAAAACTTCGTCTTTAAGCATTAAACAAGCCGGCTTCTTCCTTGGTCCCATAGCCTTTCTTCTGATCTTATTATTAATACCAGACAACTTCATTTCTCCTGGTGCTTACAAAGTATTAGCATTGGCTGCATGGATGGTTATTTGGTGGACTACAGAAGCAGTACCTATGCCGGTAACAGCGCTTCTTCCTTTGATTCTATTCCCATTTCTTGGCGTTATGAAAATGAATGTTGCTGCAGCGCCTTATGCAAATCCAGTCATTTTTCTTTTTATGGGTGGATTTTTGATTGCATTAGCACTTGAGAAGCATAAACTCCACGAACGCATAGCATTAAATCTTATCAAGATAACAGGCACTTCGGGTAATGGAATTATTCTTGGTTTCATGACTGCGACAGCTTTTCTAAGCATGTGGATTAGTAACACTGCAACTGCAATGATGATGATGCCTATCGCAGCCTCAATCATTAACCTCCTCAAAAAAGATCCTCAGCAAGCTTATGCAGCATTAACAAAACAGGAACGCAACTTTGCATTAGGGCTCATGCTCATGGTGGGATATTCAGCAACTATAGGCGGGCTCGCTACCATTATTGGTACACCGCCAAATGTAGTTTTTGCAGGCCTGCTTGATGAGTTCTATCACGTAAAATTGGATTTTGCCAAATGGATGATTGTGGGCGTCCCGGTGATGCTCATTTTACTTTTCAGTACGCATTTCATTATTACAAGGATATTTTTCCCAAGCAGGATTAAGAATATTGAAGGATCGCAAGAGCTCATTCAGGTTCGCCTGAAAGAACTCGGTGCTATCACCATCGAAGAGAAACGTGTGATGATAATCTTTTCAATCACTTCCTTTTTTTGGATCTTTCAGCAATCCGTGAATTACCTTTTAGGCAGAGAAATGCTTAATGATACAAATATCGCCATGTGTGGTGGTGTCCTAATGTTCTTAACCCCTTCCGGGAATAATAAAGAGAGGTTCTTGCTTTCCTGGAAAGATACACAGAAGATGGCGTGGGGTATTTTAATACTCTTTGGCGGAGGCTTGTGTCTTGCCCAGGGATTAGAGCATGCTGGCATCATACAGTTGGTGGGTAAAACTATTGCAGCACAGAGTACTTACAGTGCCTGGCTTATTTTCATACTCATCACTGCAACTGTTTTGTTATCTGAAGTGATGAGTAATGTAGCCCTTGTTCAGATCTTTGTTCCTGTTATTTTCGGCATTGCCAATGGGCTCAATATTAACCCAATCTTGCTGGCCATGCCTGTTACATTAAGCGCGAGTATTGGTTTTATGTTTCCCGTTGCAACACCACCCAATGCAATTGTATTTTCCAGTGGTCATATCCAAGTTAAAGACATGATACGTGCAGGGTTCTTACTCGATATTATTTCCGTTCTCATCATCTTGCTCGCTTCTGTCACCCTGGTGAAATGGGTTTATGGTTAATGATCCTTCATATAAGACCTAATACAAACGTATTACATTAGCAGAATTATTTTGCCACCAAACGAACAGGAAACAGGTAGGACGTTAAAATCAGATTGAACTGAAATCGCCATACGTTAATATTTGGCATAAGAATGTTATTAACAACTAAATAAGTACTCCTTACCTCAGTGAAAAGAAAAATTCTCGCTGCCTTTATTCTGGCTTTCATTGCAATAGCGTTGGCTCTTGGCATAACTCACTTTTCTTTTAAGGAAATGATGGGAACCGTGAATCAGCTAACTGCGCCTAATGAGAAGTTATCAAAGCTGAATAAGGTTTTCGAGGAGATCACAATGCTTGATCAGCAACAACGAGCTGAAGCAATAAAGAATCCACTAAAACCCTATAAATACTTTCTTGATCAATCCGGCTTCCTTCACCTGATGATCGATTCTCTTCAGAACTTACCCTGGGATAGTGTTCAGCTCCTGAGACTTTCCTCTATGGGCGATATTTTGGATAAACGCAATCAGTTGTTTGTATCCTACCTTAAAGTGAAAGCAGAGCTTTCTGATAATCGCGAATTTTCTAAACAACTCGATACCTTGTCTTTGCTACTGCGGCAAAGTCAGGCCGATAGTAGCGTTGTAACAAGTCAGAAGAAAACTGTTACTACTTATCTACAGCCGGATAGTCTAAGCACAGCCTTGAAAGCAGAACGCAATTTCTTCCAGCGACTTTTTAGCAAGAAAAAGAACAAATTGGCGGAGAAGCCGCAGATAAAAGTACAGGAAGAGTTAAACGTAAAAGTGGATACCCTTGCTGTAGCCCACCAGGCAATCGACATGAATGAAATTGAACGCTTGATGAAAGAGCTGGAAACAGATCAGCGACTGCAAAAGAGAAAGTTACAACAGAAGGAGTTAGAACTCATCAATGCAAACAGCCTCTTCATTAACGAATTATTAAATACCCTACACGAAGTAGAAAACGAAGAAGTTGAAAACATGCGTGCTACCAATGCTGAAGCTGCGCATGTTGTGAATAGTGGTATCTCAAGAATGAATATGGTAATGTTATCATTCTTTCTCGGTGCTGCTTTATTGGTTTACCTTATCCTGGCCGACATCAGCAAAAGCAATTATTACAAACTGCAACTCGAGAAAGCAAAAGATCAGGCAGAAGAACTGACAAACATCAAGCAGCGTTTCTTGGCGAACATGAGTCATGAGATCCGAACGCCTCTCCAATCTATTATCGGTTTTGCAGAACATCTTAAACATGGTGATGATCATCAGCTGGATGCCATCAATGCTATCCATAGTTCCTCAGAGCATCTCCTGCACATTGTAAATGAAGTGCTGGATTACAGCCGAATTTCTTCAGGAAGTTTTACGCTTGCTAAAGAAAAATTCAAACTCATACAACTTGTGAAAGAAGTTGAGTCGGCTATGCGTGTACAATCTGAACGAAAAAAACTGACTTTCATCCTTGACACGGAAAAATCATCTGAGTATAACTTGTCGGGCGATCCTTTCAGACTCAGGCAAATTCTTTATAACCTGCTGGGCAATGCAATTAAGTTTACCCATCAGGGTTTTATAAAACTTACGGTAAATACGGTCGAAGATCATGACAAAGTACAATGCATCTTTGAAATAAAGGACACAGGTATTGGAATGACGCCGGAGGAATTGAAAACTATTTTCAATCAATTTGAACAAGCAAATACCAACATCACTAAAAATTACGGTGGAACAGGACTCGGTTTAACCATCGTAAAATCATTGGTAGAAGTTCAAAACGGAAATCTTGAAGTCTCAAGTGAATCCGGAATAGGATCAACTTTTCGAATATCATTAACCTATGATAAAATCGATTCAACACCGCATCGTGATGTGAAAAATACTAAACCATTATCAGTCCGCGCTTTCAATGGTAAAGCAATTGTGATTGATGATGATGCCATGATATTGAAGCTGTGCTCACTCATCCTCAAAAAAAATAATATTCAAAACACTACTTATCAGGATGTAGACAAATTATTAAGTGCATTTCCTGATACTGCTGTAAGCCATATTTTTATCGATATCAGAATGCCGAAAATGAATGGTGTAGAAGTATGCCAGGTATTAAAAAAGAAGTATGACAAACGGGTAAAGTTTATTGCATTAACTGCACATGTTCTGCCTGAAGAGCGGGATAGCCTCATACAACAATGTTTTGATACAGTGCTTGCAAAACCATTTCATGAAGTTGAGTTATTAGAAGCCTTGGGTATTCTTGGAGGTGCTTCTGGTTCATTTGAAGAGATGCCCGACTTCGCTACCCTGCGCCAGATGACGATGGGTGATGAATCGCTATTCCAGTCCATTATCCAGCAATTTGTTGACGAAAGTGAAGAAGATATCAACAGGCTGAAGGCTCACCTTCCTGAAGAAGACAGAAAAATTATTCGAGAAGTTGTACACAAAATGGCAGGACGATTAGGTCAGATGGGTGCTTTTTCTCTGTCAACAAAATTTCATGACCTTGAGGTAATGCTTGTTGCCGCGAGACCTTATAAAGAGCTTTCGCACGATCTGGAAACCGTAGTACAAGAAACGCTTTCACTTCTAAAAAATGTTCGCGTCAATTTGTTGGAGCATTCGGTCAACAACAAATAAAATTATTCGATTCCGTACTTTTCCATTTTCAGGTAAAGTGTTTTGCGATCTATATTTAAAATACGCGCTGCCTTTGATTTGTTATAACGAACTTCCTGTAAAGTTTTAACAATCGCCTCCCGTTCCTGCGATTCCTGAAGAACTTTTAAATCATATATTGGCGCACCTTTATCTTTTGGTTGTCCTGAATTTCTTACACCCTCTACCATCTCTGCAGGAATTACATTCATCATAATCTCCTCCCCCGTTGTAAGGAGCACGGCACGTTTTACTACGTTTCTTATTTCACGAAGATTGCCCGGCCAGTCGTATTGCTCAAACAACTCCATCACTTCTTTGCTGAAACCTTTCACTTTTCTCCCCAATTCCTGATTTGCATTCTCTCTAAAGTAATCAAGAAACTCATACAAATCCTCCCCTCTTTCTCGCAGTGCTGGGACTTTCAATTTAAATTCATTCAGACGATGATATAAATCTTCTCTGAAACTTCCTCTCTTTACACTTTCTGCAAGATCATCATTGGTGGCTGTAAGAATCCGAACATCAACTTTTATTTCCTTATTACTCCCGATAGGTTGAATGATGCGTTCCTGGATAGCTCTAAGTAATTTTACTTGAACATCATAAGATAGGTTTCCAACTTCATCCAGGAATATAGTTCCTTTATGCGCTGCTTCGAACTGGCCGACCTTGTCAAGAACGGCCCCTGTAAAAGCACCTTTGACATGACCGAATAATTCACTTCCTGCCAATTCTTTAGACAGTCCTCCACAGTCTACTGCTACAAAAGGATGTTTAGCCCTTGGACTCAACCGATGAATTGATCGTGCTACATTTTCTTTTCCTGTCCCACTTTCCCCTTCTATCAAAACCGACATATTGGTGGGTGCTACCAGGCGAACAAATTCATGAAGTTGCTTGGCAAGCTTACTTTTTCCTTCTACAATTTGACTTTGGACCTGCGCTTGCTGAACTACTTCCGCTGGCTTCTCCTTTGTTAACGCCTGCTTTACCACCATGAGAAGCTCGTCAGGATTAACAGGCTTAGTAATGTATTCCAGTGCTCCTGATTTTATGGCTTTAATCGCAGTACGAATGTCATTAAAACTAGTCATGATCACTACGGGAACTTCTGCATTGGCTTGCTTCATCTCCAACAAGAGTTCCATACCGGTAGCATCTGGAAGACGATAATCTAGTAAGACAACATCGAAAGATTTATTGTGGAAGGCTTTGAGCCCATCTTTGCCTTTATGTTGAACTGTAATATGATGACCGTGTTTACCCAGAAATCCTTCAAGAATTCTGGAAAAAGTAAGATCATCTTCTATGAGTAAAATGGCCGCCATATAAGGGCTGAAAATAAAAAGAAAAGCTGGAAATATCCCAGCTTTTCTTTAAGGTTGATGTTATGGAATTTAACCTGAATTATTTCTGGTCGTTCAATCCAGCGTCATCAAGTTCTTTACCTTCTTTGTCGAATCTTACAGTTTTAGTTTGTGCACCATTCTTAAGCACAACAATGTACATTTCTTCCGCATGTGCACCTGCTGCACCTGCTGATGTACCAACACCTGAACTTACACTTGTAGTATCGCTGTTAGTTGCATCAGTTGAACCATCTGTGTTGCCAGTAGCACCAGTAGAAGCTGCATCTACTTTATAAGCTGAGCTAATTAACCAGCCAGTGTATCCCTGACCTTCAAGAGCTTCTTTAATTCCTTCAGGAAGATCCTGTGATTTCATTTGAACTCTTCCGTCTTCCTGAGCAATAGAAGTAGCATCAGTAGCAGGTTGAGTTGTTGTAGATGAAGTTGAAGATTCAGTAGTAGTAGAAGGCTGAGTAGTAGATGACTCAGTTGACGTTGGATCAGTTGGAGATGCTGTAGTAGTTGTATCTTGAGCATTTACAGCTACTGCACCAATAAACATACTGAGGGCGAAGACTAATTTTTTCATATTTGATTTCTTTATAAGTTGAATAATTTATTTATCTGCCCTTACTAATGCAATGCTGTGCCACCGTCTTTTGTAATTTCACAACGTATTAGATATCAGTCATTTAACATTAATGACATTTGCTATTACTAAAAAGCTGTAGAATGATTCAACAGTCGTGTTGATAAAAATGCACGAAGGCGGCAATAAAAAAGGCCGGTATGCAGTACCGGCCTTAGTGTATGTTCGTATTAATGCTGTTGCTACTGATTCTTTCTTAGCTTTTTCTCTTCAATGACATAAGCAATACCCAACCCCAGACCACCGAAGATGAACAACATGGAAAAGTAGCCAACCTCCTCCATATCAAAATTACGATCAAGGAAATAACCAAGCAGGAAACCAATACCCGCTCCCATTAAAAGAAGCGAGCCGCGTAATGTTCCGGAAGGGTTTGATTGTTTTTTAAAGATATCAGGTGCTACGCCTTTATCAATCATTGCCATGCGCTCCTCATTTTCATATTTCCTTATATAAATGATCATAATAAAGAATCCCACTATTGCCACGATGGGGATCATAATTGCCAGTGATTCTGTTTCCATAAATTTTGTTGTTTTGCAGCTTTGACACGATAAAAGTATTTCAGGTTACAGGCAGAATTGATTATTTAAAAAAACAATTAATCTGTAACTTCATCAGGAATCGCAGCGTCAAACCCGTAATGATCAACGATCCTGAGTATTTACTCATTGATAGAATAATAGCTGGTGATGCCAAGTGCTATGCGGAACTAGTCGATCGCTATAAAGGATATGTATTTACCATTGCCTTTAAAGTGCTTCAACATAAGCCCGAAGCAGAAGAAGCAGCGCAGGATAGCTTCATCAAGGCATTCCATGGGTTGAAGGGCTTCAACCGGCAATCAAAATTTTCTACATGGCTATATAGAATCGCCTTTAATACCGCCATTAGTTATAAACGAAAAAACCGGCAACAGTTCCAAAGCATTGAGAAGACAATTATCGAATACAAACAAGATGCAGATGGAGTGCTGGAGCGTACAGATAAGAAGAAGTACCTTCACCAGGCCATGGCACAGTTAAGTGAAGGAGATCGTACGGCATTAACATTGTTTTATCTGAAGGAGTTTTCACTTGAAGAGATTGCAGAAATCACAGAGACACAATCGAACACAGTTAAAGTAAAAATTCACAGGGCAAGACTAAGGGTAGCGGAAGAACTTAAGAAGATATTAAAACAGGAAGCAGTAACTTTATAATATGAGAATGGAAGAGTTCGAAATAAAAATGCTGGAATACCTCGACGGGTTGATGAACGAGCGGGATAGAACTGCTTTTGAGCAATATATAAATTCCAATCCTGAAGCGCAGGAAAGGTTAAGCTCTTTAAAAGCTGCAGATACGATTTTAAAGAGTGAAGTACTCCAACAACCATCGAAGAATTTTACAGCTAACGTGCTCGCCAACCTTCATCAAACACCTTTAACAGCTCCATCGATTCTCAATAGTATCTATCTTTTTGCAGGAATTATTACCGTGGTAGGCATTTGTATAACACTTTTAGCAACTGGGGCCTTTGATAAGCTACAAACTACAATTGATCTAAACAATGTAAACCTTGCCACGAAATACATCAGAAAGTCACTTCCAGCAGTTTCCATTGATGGAAAGTTGTTGGTAAACACAATTGTTGTTCTAAATCTTTTTCTTGCCTTAATGATTCTTGATCGGGGAATACTGAAGCCGTTGTTTCAGCGAAAGGCAGAGGCAAGAGGACTTAGACCCTACTATTGAATTAAAAATTGCAGATTAAAATCCAGGAGCGGCTTTTTGCTCCTTCTCCTCCTTGGGTTCAGGACATTCAATTTTCCAATCCTTCGCAAGAGCGAGGGCACCATCTTTCGCTTTTTGAATTACTTCTTCTCTTTTCTTTTCATACTTACAGCCTATGTCAACAAATCTAAACTTAGCTCCATCTACTTTGAAATTGAAGTGACAAGTATTTGTAGCCTTATGTTTTTTGAAACAGACGAACTCAACATTCTCTCCCTGAAAAGGAGAAAAAGATGATGATAAGAAAAACAGAAAAAGGAAGAGATAGGCGGATGCTTTCATGTCTACAAATAGTCGCTGCAAGTTATGCACGATCATATCAAAAAAAAGCCCTGTTTCGCAGGGCCTTTCATTAATAAAAATCGATTAATATCTGTAATAATCAGGCTTATAAGGACCTAATACTTCAACACCAATGTATTTAGCTTGAGAAGTAGAAAGTTCTTCAAGCTCAACACCAATCTTCTTCAAGTGAAGACGGGCAACTTTTTCATCCAGATGTTTAGGAAGCATATAAACTTTGTTCTCATACTTGCCATGGTTCATCCATAATTCAAGCTGCGCCAATGTCTGGTTTGTAAATGAGTTAGACATTACAAACGAAGGGTGACCAGTAGCACAACCAAGATTTACAAGACGACCTTCAGCCAAAAGAAGAACCTGGCGTCCATTCTTTAAAGTGTATAAGTCAACCTGCGGTTTTATTTCATCTTTAGTTGCATTCTTATTCAACCATGCTACGTCTATTTCATTATCGAAGTGACCAATGTTACAAACAATAACTTTGTCTTTCATTGTTTCAAAATGGCGACCTAGAACAATACCAAAATTACCTGTTGCAGTAACTACGATATCAGCTTCTTTAACGGCATCATCCATTTTCTTCACTGCATAACCATCCATAGCAGCCTGAAGCGCACAGATCGGATCAATTTCAGTTACAATCACACGCGCACCTGCGCCACGCAATGAAGCTGCGGAACCTTTTCCAACATCACCATATCCGGCAACAACAGCTACCTTACCAGCCATCATTACATCGGTTGCTCTGCGGATCGCATCCACCAAAGATTCTTTACAGCCGTATTTATTATCAAATTTAGATTTCGTTACCGAGTCGTTGATGTTGATCGCTGGCAAAGGAAGTTTACCATTATGCATACGCTCAACCAATCTGTGAACTCCTGTTGTTGTTTCTTCAGAAATGCCACGAATACCCTGGATTAATTCAGGGAAACGATCTAAAACCATATTGGTTAGATCTCCACCGTCATCCAGAATCATGTTTAATGGCTTACCATCTTTAAAAGCAAAAAGTGTTTGTTCAATGCACCAGTCAAATTCTTGTTCATTCATACCTTTCCAGGCATAAACCGGAATCCCTGCGGCTGCAATAGCTGCCGCTGCATGATCTTGGGTTGAGAAGATGTTACATGAAGACCAGGTCACTTCTGCTCCCAGGGCAACAAGTGTTTCAATAAGAACAGCAGTCTGGATGGTCATGTGCAGGCATCCAGCAATGCGCGCACCAGCAAGGGGCTTTTGTTTACCGAACTCTTCACGGGTAGCCATTAAACCGGGCATTTCTGCTTCAGCTAATTGGATTTCTTTTCTACCCCATTCGGCCAGGGAAAGGTCTTTAACCTTGAACTTAACTTTTTGATCTACAGTCATTTTTTCTTCTTTTCAGGAATTTAATCTTACCAGTATGGGTAAGACAGGCACAAAAATAATACAAAGGATTTTAATATTCTAAAAGTAGCTGCCTCAAACTGAACTAATGAATTTTTGAGATGGTTTTGATGGACAGAAATTGAAAATACATGACTAAGCCTATAATTAAGATTGCTGTTGTATCCGATGTTGTTTGCCCATGGTGCTACATAGGTAAAAGACGATTGGAAAAAGCTGTTGAAAGCCTATCTGACAAATTTAATTTTGAAATCGCTTACTATCCCTTTGAATTAAATCCGGAAATGCCGCTCGCAGGAAGAGATCAGAAGGAATACTTATCAAAGAAATTTGGGGGTGATAGCGAGTATGCACAAGTCACAAACCAAATAACCACCGTGGCCGCAAACGATGGCCTCATCTTCAATTTTGATATTCAGACCGTTTCTCCAAATACCAGGAATGCGCATAGGCTGATACTTCTCGCAAATGAGCAGGATAAACAATTGAGTATGACAGAAGCTTTGTTTAAGGCATATTTTACGGATGGAATTGATTTAAGTAAGAAGGGCAATCTTGTTAAAATTGCTGCATCTGTTGGTTTAGACAAAGAAATGGTAGCTGCTTTTCTGGATTCCGACACGGGACTGACAGAAGTTGCTGCCGCAGAATCAGAACTGCAGCGAATGGGCATTTCGGGAGTACCTTTTTTTATTGTTAATGATAAGTATGGAATTTCAGGTGCTCAGCCTGTTAATACCTTTATTGAAGCATTCGAAAACATTGGTCAGGAGTTGAGCAATGAACCATCTTGCGATGTTGAAACACAAAAGTGTTGATTCAGCATTGATCAAGGCGATCCAATAATTCTAAACCAAATTCCCAAAACAAAAGATTGGATTCGGAATTAATGTGACCTGCATTGCCGATGTTTATTAACTCGCTTCCCCATGCGTTAGCAAATGCCTGCGCTCTTTCAATGGAAACATATTTGTCATTCGCACTCATGACCGTGATGGTTGGAAAGGGAAGTTTGTTAAGCGGCATAGGTGTAAAACCACTTGTGCCTGTTGGGTAAGAATCCGCTTCTGTATCGCTTGGCGCAACCAGTAACGCCCCTTTTATTTTTCGGTGATATTGCTTTGCCCAATATGCTACTGCACAACATGCAAGGCTGTGTCCGACCAGGATAACGTTGGATGGATCGTATTTCATCACAGCATCATCAATGGTAGCGATCCATTCTTGCTGCTCCGGGGTATCCCAATTCTTTTGATCAATACGCTCAAACTGCGGGAATCTTTTCTCCCAAAGCGATTGCCAATGCTTCTCGCCTGAGTTGTTAAGACCTGGATGAATAAGGACGTTCGAACAAAATTGCATAGAAGATTATTTTGCTTTAATGAGATCCTCATGTTTGATGATGGAGGTCCATACGCTGGTTTTTCCATCATCCATTCTTGTCCAGATAGGAGCGATTACCCCTTTATGTGCTGATATATTGTTGTAGTCACCAAAGAACTTGTCGTCAGATGGTATGAAAGGTGTTTCACTGATCTTTATATTCTTAAAAACCGACCCTCCATCAGTAGAGTAAGCCAGATAAACATCTGTGCGAAGGTCATCGTAAGCTCTTCTATCATAATATAAAATATAAATATATCCGGACGATTGATCCACCGCCATCCACGGAAGATATTGTTGTGTTTTCGTAGTATCATTATTAATGCGTTGTGGTGACGTCCAATTATCACCACCGTTGGACGAACGAATCATCCATAAATCTGTATCTGTTTCTCCGTTTCTTTGATCCGCCCAGAGAATGTATAAATGACCTTGCACGTTTGTCTTACTATTATTGATCATGAGTACAGGCATACCGTTGCATCTATCATGTCCAGGAATTTTCATATCCCAGCCTCCTGGCTGATCGGCAATAGCAAGATCATTTGAAAGCCACAGATCTCCACCATTATAAGATCTGTCAAAATAAATCTTACCCTGATTGGCCCAGGCTACGTAAACTTTTCCATCCGTGCTGATGGCCGGAACAGCACCTTCCGCAGTGTTATCATCATCTATACAATTCCCGGGATTCTGGGAGATTTGTACAGGCAAACTCCACTTCGTTCCGTTCCGGGATTTACTGAACAAAATATTTGAATGGCAATTAGGGTCCTGGTCTCCGTACTTATCAAACTGTGTCCATGTTACATATAAATTTCCTTTCGAATCAACAGTCGGCCATTCTTTATCCTGATCTTTTGGATGATTGAACCCTATCGTCTCTCCTTCACTCCAGGTAATGCCACCATCTTGCGATTGCTGAACAACAATGCGATCAAGTTTTTCACTATCATATCCACCTACACCGTGTGTTGGATCCGAAAGATGAAAAAAGTAAAACGTACCTTTGGCATCGCATATCAGTGCCGGATCGCCATACACACCGAAAGGTGATTGGACTTTTATTGATTGCCAGTTTACACCTCCATCTTTTGTAACATAAATATTATCAAGCACAGAGGCTGCTACAATGTTAAGCGGATTGCGAGGATTTACTGCAATGCTAGGCTCACAGATGTAAAGATGATCAGGACGAGATTCGTCTAATTTTACATTTTTAAATTGAGCCAGTAGATTTTGAAAAAGTATGAGAGAAGCGAGGAGTAGAAATGATTTCTTCATATCAATAAGCATGAGCAATACAATAGTACGTGTAAAACGATATTTAAAAAAATAATAATCTGTTAATGTCCGCATTAGAATCATTTTGTAACCTTGCCCTGTATTTTAAAAGTAACATGAGATTTATCTTGGTATTCTTTTCATTCGCATTTTTTACACAATGGGTAAAGGCACAGCCAAATGAAAACATCATTATTGCATTTGGCTCTTGCTCAAAACAAGACTCCCCTACTCAACTCTGGAAAGATATCATTTTCCAAAAACCTGACTTGTGGATTTGGGGTGGCGACAACATCTATGGTGATTCACCGGATATGAATGTGCTTAAGAAAAAGTATGATCAGCAAGAAAATAATCCTGACTATCAGCGATTGTTAAAAACTTGCCCTGTTACAGGCACTTGGGATGATCACGATTATGGTGTAAATGACGGATGGAAAAACTTCAACAAGAAAGATGAAAGCAAAAACCTGATGCTGGATTTTCTTAACATTGATGAAAAACATTTCGTAAGAAAACATGCTGGTGTCTACCATGCTTTTACGCTTTCATCAAAGAGTAAAAAAATTAAAATTCTTAATCTTGATACCCGGTATTTTCGTGACTCTTTAGAGCGCAAACTTCTACCCGATACGAAATCGCAAGATTCTGTTCTTCACTACATGCCCAGCCAACAGGGTGATGTTTTGGGTGAACAACAGTGGCAGTGGCTCGAGGATGAGCTAAAAAATTCTGACGCTGTGTTGAATATTGTTAATTCCAGTATCCAAGTGATCTCTGAAGAACATCGTTTTGAAAAATGGGCAAACTTTCCATCGGAACGAACACGTCTTTTTAACCTAATCAAAAAATATCCAAACAAAAAAGTATTGATCATTAGTGGCGATCGCCACATTGCAGAGTTTTCCAAGCTTAAGCTGGATGGTCTTCCATATCCTCTCATTGATTTTACTTCAAGCGGTCTTACGCATACTTGGTCTCTTGGCGGAACAGAACCAAATGTTCACCGTGATGGTAATCTCATTGCGCAAAAGAATTACGGATTGCTTAGAATTGAACCAACCAACCGTGGTTTAAATGTAATCATGGAAGTTCGTGGATCCGATGACCAGATTTTTGAAACATTAAATGTGTTTTATCAGCAGTAGTTCTCCACATAGTGTAGAAACTTTCAACATTAAAGGCGTTACCAGCAGCAGGTGAGTTAGCATCAAACTTCAATATGGTACTGCTTAACTGCTAAAAATACAATTCATCTGAATAAATCCTTTCTGTATTAGTCGCTGCCCAAGTTTTGCGATGATACGAATACATAAAAACTTGGAAATTATATGATCAAAAGATTCATCTTAGCTTTATCCGTTACAGCGTTATTATTTAGCTGTGGAAATGAAGAAAAAGAAAGAGCACTTCAAACCCAAGTTGATTCTTTAAAAACAGAATTGACAGCAAGTAAGGAAACTGCTCAAACACTTCAGGAAGTTGGCGTACTTATCGATTCTATTGATGCAGGCCGTCAATTACTTCGTACCGATATGGTAGAAGGTACATCTTACAAAGACTACAAAAATCGTCTTCAGGACATCAGCGCCTATGTTAAACAAACTCAGAATAAACTGGCTGATCTAGAGAAGTCTGCAAAGAATTCTAAAGTTTATGCTGGTACTATTAAACGCCTGAAAGCAGACCTTGAAGCAAGAACATTGCAAATTGCTGCCCTTGAAGAGGAGGTTGCTAAAATCAGAACTGAAAATCAGTCTTTGGCAAGAACAGTTTCAGAACGTGATTCTGTGATTACGATCAACTCTGAAACAATTAAAATGAGAGAAGAAAATCTTGCTGCGCTTGAAACACGTGTTCAGGAAATGAACGCGGAGTCGAAGACGAATCAGGCTGAAGCTTATTTTGCTCAAGCACTTGCTTTAGAAAAAGCTGCTGACCGTACTAAATTTGCTCCTAAGAAAAAGAAGGAGACAAAACGTGAAGCACTTGAACTTTACAAAATGGCCCAGTCACTTGGAAAGACTGAAGCTGAATCTAAAGTGGCAGAACTTGAAAAAGAATTAAGCTAATTTGTTACTCGTATATAAATGAAAAGACCCTGAGCAATCTCAGGGTCTTTTTTTATGCTCTTAACCGCAACCTTAAGCTGTCAATAATTGATGCCAATTTGTATTGATTGTTTACTTCGCTGACTGCAAAAGTTTAACTCCGGCCTCACCTAAATGCTTTACCAAAATTGATTTGTACTCTTTGGAATTTAAGTATCCACCGTTGTCTTTAAAAAATTCATCTAACAACGGTCCCCAATCGCTATTCATTGGCATAATAATTCCAAATTGTTCTGAAGCCTTATCACCAACGGGGTGGCGCTTAACAGGCTTTTTCATTTGCACCGCTTCTATATAAAAAGCAAGGTCGAGGTAAGCTAAAGCATTAGCATCACCAAAAACCTTTTCCAGAACTTCCTGACTGGTAGTAGCTGTAGAAACTTTCATTGCAGGATAATATTTCTGCTTCAGATCCACGATTCTTTTTTCATTGATCGTTCCTTTAGCAGTGTAGGCTGTAAAGTTTGCAAATATTTTTGGCATCTCTTCAAACTTCGAAAGTGTAGGGACACTGGTTTGTGTTACGAGGATAGCAAAATTTGTAATGATGGGTGGACTAAATTTTACTTCTTTTTTTCGCTCTTCTGTGATTGTAATATTTCCTAAACCCAACACGCCTCCCTTTGCAGCTTTTGTTTTATCATACATTCCGCGAAAGCTGGAACCATCACCCAAATAACGTGATGTTAATTTTACTCCCTTAGATTTATTCGTCCATTCTACGAAATCATTTACAATGTCGACACAGATGCCTGTAAGGTTTCCGTTTTTGTCTTTGTAAACAAAGCTTGGTGTTTCAACATAGGCTAATGATATCGTTCCGGATTTTGCAGATTTTACACTCGCCCAGGTATCTCCGGAATAGCCTTGCGCGACTGCTAGTTGGCAACTTGCTAGTAATGCAAGTACAAGTACAGGTTTCATGTTCTTAGGTTTTATATTGAGTATACTGCTTTGCGGCAATATATCAATACAGCAGGTAAGATTCACGTAACTTTTTACATTACATTGATTTTTACCACGTTATTTTTTCTTTATTTAGAAACGCAGCAATACCACGCTGGCAATCTTCACTCGATCTTGCTTTTGCATTCATTTCTGATGCAAACGTTAACGCTTCATTTAACGGTAGCGCTTGCACTTTTGCAATCATTTGTTTTGTAACAGTCATAGAGTAGCCTGAATTTGCTTTTGACAATATTGATGCAAAGTCAAACACATACTCGGAAAGTTTCTGAGCAGGAATAACTGCATTGATAATACTAACTAATTTTGCCTCCTCTGCAGTAATGAGCGCGCCACTTAAAAGAAGTTCTTTGCCTTTAGTCTCTCCTATCTTCCGTAAAAGAAAAACCATTACAATTGCCGGAATAAATCCGATCCTTACTTCCGTATAACCAAATTTTGCATGCGGTGCAGCAAATACAAAATCACATAACGTAACAAGTCCACAACCTCCTGCTAAAGCCGAACCCTGGACTTGCCCTATAACAACTTTTTTCATTTCATAAATCTGAAGGAAAAGATCTTTAAGATGTGTTGAGTCTTCATAGTTTTGTTCATAAGAAAAAGTCTGCATCTGCTGAATGTATTCGAGATCTGCGCCTGCGCAAAATGCATCACCATTTGCTGCCAGCACGACTACTTTTACTTCATCGTCTTCATCAGCTTTTTTAAAAGCAACTTTCAGCTCACTGATAAGCTCGTGGCTTAAGGCGTTTCGCTTCTCCGGTCGGTTGAGCGTGATGTAAGCAATCCGCTCTCTTATTTCGTATAGAATATTAATCATGTCTGTTCGTCTAAATGAAACTCATAGGCTCCCTGGTGATGCACTGAATGTATATTTAAATTTAAATCTTTTGCTTCTTTTACTAATCTGGTGCTATAGTAAGTAGAATTACTGCTATCTAAAACCACAGGCGTATCAGGATACCATGCCTGTAAGGAAAGGAGTGTCTCTACAGAATTATTTCCAATAATAATGAGATCAAAATGGTTAACAGCAACTGGTGTCTCAAAATCCTTACTGTTTATATATAAAACCATCTTGCCATTCCAGCTAATCAATTCGCCACCTTTCACGCTCCTGCTAAAACCAGCATTTGACAATTCAGTCAACTGGGTGATGCCAACATTTACTCTATTAGGACGAATATGAAACCGAATCTTATTATCATCCTTCGTCAGTGAAGTGTCAGTGATAAAATATGCTCTGGCATCTTTCATGAAGTCAATTGCAACATGCCCAGGAACCCTATACACAGTGATTCTTGGCTTGGTTGTTACCTCATAAAAATGATTCCACTCAATGATCGTGAAGGCGAGCACCAACATTGCTCCTATATAAACATATGAAAACTTCTTGTATTCAATCATCAGCATCATACAAAGTATAATGCCCATCAATAACCAACATTGCAATGTAGTAATGTGAATGTCTTCAATAAGACTATATGGAAGCCACTCAACTCCCAAGACAATCCAATTCATAATTTTGATGGTCCACGCTAAACAAATTCCGACTACCTTTGCAATGATCGATATGAAGCTTACTGAGAGCAGTCCCAATCCAAAAATCAAAACAAGAAAAGAGACAGGAATTACTAACAGATTGGAGAGTAGGAAGTAATTTGGGAATTGATGGAAATATAGAAGTCCTAATGAAAGGGTAGCAAGTTGTGCTGCTATTGACACACAAGTGATCTTCCAAATCTGCTCCATTGCCCATGAAGGTGCTTCCCATAAAAGATATAATTTTGGTTCTAGGTAAACAATGCCGAGCACCGCCAGATAAGACAATTGAAAACCAACTGACATGATCAGATATGGATCGTACATTAAAATGCAAAAGCCTGAAGCTGCAAGCGTGTTATAAATGTTGGTGTTTCGTCCTGTAGCTTTTGCCACAGCGATGAAAGAAAACATTACTACCGCTCTTAACACAGAAGGAGAAAGTCCTGTAATGAACGCATATGCCCACAACACTAACAAACTGGTGATTGCCAATACCCACTTTCCTGCCCGGCTTTTCGTAATAGGCTTGAATAGAAAAACAAGAATAAGATAAATGATACTAATGTGCAGCCCTGATACGGCCAAAACGTGCATTGACCCCGTTGCAGCATACGCGCTGAGAAGTTCGTCATCCAATCCGTCTGTCACGCCTAATACTAAAGCTGAAGCAATCGCCTGTTCCTGGGTTCCTTCTACATACTGATACAGTGCACCCTTCGCCCAAAGCCGGGTCTTGATAGCGTGTTCAATAATATAAGATTGAGGTTCATTTCCCAAAACCATAACATCATTGCGCTTAAGAAATTGCTGATGGTAAATGTTTCGAAAGGAAAGGAATTTCTTGTAATCAAACTCACCAGGATTTGCAGGAGATGGTACAGGCTTCGGTGCTCCCTTCAAAAGCAATACATCTCCATATTCAGGTGGCTTTAAAAAATCGGTTTTGCTAAAGTATAGTAATACTTTGCCTTCGGCATTACGCCATTGATCTGTTCTTACACTAATTACTTCGCCTTCTATTTTCCATGAACGATCTTTTTCCTCAGCGTATTTTGTGAGGGTTACTTTGTAAGCTGTGGTGCTGGAAATAGATCTTAAAAAATGGTTCACATTTCTTATTTCCGCATGATAAATTAGATTTAGGAACCCGCAAATGAAAATGATAGGAAGGGCAACGTATCCAGCATTCAAGAATGATTTGTTGAATATTTGCTTTACAAGGAAGATTATAAAATAAATGAGCAGTAATGCAGCAAGAACTATTACACAATACTCAACGGGAATTAAATCAGGTGCGTAAATGCCTGTTAAAATTCCGAGTATTAAAAAGAATACAGTTCTGACAAACGTAAAAGGAATCCACCGGATCATGGTGGGAAGTTAAGCATTTTGCTCTTCTGCTGTTACTTGCTGTTTACCACAGAATTTTCTTCTCTTTTCGGAGTTTCTTTGTTGTAAGCCTCAATTATATCCCGTACAAGCCTATGTCTCACTACATCTTTATCGGATAACTCCACAAAACCAATCCCTTTTACATTGTTGAGAATACGCGCAGCTTCTTTTAAACCAGAACGTTGATTTGAGGGAAGGTCAATCTGGGAAGCATCACCTGTTACAATCATTTTCGATTCCGGACCCATGCGCGTCAAAAACATTTTCATCTGCATGGGTGTAGTATTTTGCGCTTCATCCAGCAGGATAAACGCATTGTTAAGGGTTCTTCCACGCATATATGCCAATGGCGCGATTTCAATGATCTCCCGTTCCATATAGAAAGTGAGTTTCTCCAACGGAATCATGTCATTCAAGGCATCGTATATCGGTCGCAGGTAAGGATCAATTTTCTCTTTAAGATCACCAGGTAGAAAACCTAAATTTTCGCCTGCTTCTACTGCAGGACGCGTGATAATGATTTTTTTAACCTGTTTGTTCTTCAGTGCGCGCACGGCCATTGCCACGGAAATGTAGGTTTTACCCGTACCTGCTGGGCCAAGGGCAAACACAAGATCATTGTCGCGAACCTGTTCAACAAGTTTTTGCTGGTTAACTGTTTTAGGTTTAATGGGAGCGCCTTTCGTTCCATAAATAATGATGTCTTCATTTGCACCATCTGGAATTTCTGCCACCGATGCTGGCTCATCCTCTCGACCAATATATGCTTGGACGTTCTCCGTAGTCACACGTCCGTATTTATGATAATGTTCAATCAAGGAGTTGAGAATATCATCAATCTGAACAATTTCTGACGTAGATCCCCTTAACACAATCTGATTACCTCTTGATACTATCTTACTTTTGGGAAAAGCAGCAGAAAGTGAGTCAATATTTTTATTTTCAACCCCTAAAAAATCGATCAGGGATATGTTTTCAAGATTTACAACTTTTTCTATCAATGATTTTATTTCGTTTAGATGATCCTAAAATCTTATTTTTAACACAACAAATTAACATAATAAAAGCACGCCAGCGTGCAAAAAAATTCCCAACCATAAAAAATATAGCTTTTTATCGATGGCCATTGTAACACTTTTAACAGATTCAGGGGAAAGTGATCATTATGTGGCGTCTATTAAAGCGAAGATCATTAACGTGAATCCTGATATTAGGATTGTGGACATCACTCATAACATCCAGCCGTGTGATATTGCCCATGCAGCTTTTGTACTACGGGCAATATTTAACGATTTTCCAAAAGGAACCGTACACTTAATTGGGGTTGATGCGACAGGAAACAAAGGAGACGTACCAGTAGCACTTCAATTGGAAGACCATTATTTTGTTGGAGCCGACAACGGCATTTTTGGACTACTTTCTGATAAAGCGCATCAGCAATTGATTGCAATTAACACTGGTGACTCCCCTCCTACTACTTTTCCTGAGAGAGATGTGTTTGCGACAGTAGCAGCAAAAATAGCGAGTGGTATTGAACTGAAAGAACTGGGCAGGCCGATACCTGCATTTAAAAGACTGATAGACCGCCAGGTAAAAGCAACTAAAAAACAAATTACCGGCACCATAATCCGTGTGGATAATTTTGGAAATCTTATTACCAATATTCCAAAATTAGCTTTCGAAATACTAAGCAGTAATAAATCTTATACTATTCACTTTGGTGGAGAAAAATTTCGAAGAATCCACACCGCCTACCACCAGGCTGACCAGGGGGAGTGCTTTATTATTTTTAATAGCCTCGGATTCATGGAGATCGGTATTTATAAAGGCAATGCCTCAGAATTACTAGGTCTTTCGTATGATAGCATCGTGAATATTATATTTGAGGAATCATAAGCCTATGCTCATTCGTATTGTAAGAATGCATTTTAGAGAAGATCATATAGAAGAATTCCTGTTGATCTTTAATACCAATAAAATCGCCATTCGATTGTTTCCCGGGTGCACGCATCTCCAATTATTGAAAGATGCCGATGATCCGACAGTATACACCACGTTGAGCCACTGGCAGGATGAACAAAGTTTGGAGAATTACAGAAGATCTACCTTGTTTAATTCTGTTTGGGGAGGTGTTAAGAAATTATTTCGTGAGCGAACACAGGCATTTTCATTGGTCAAGTTTATTGAGCTTTAGTTGCAGGCTTCATTAGCCACGTCAATCTTTTAACAGTCAGCAGTAATATACAATTCTTAGTACGGTAGGATTGCGACATTCGTGTATCCGAACAAATAATACATGAACACGATCGTAACATGGGATAATACAAAAAGACGAGGTCTCTACATGCCGCGAAATTTTTATGATCTTACCCGCGCTTTTATCATCGACACATTATCTGCCAACAAAGAGGTATCACTTCACGACCTTTTAGAAATAGGCAACAAAGGCTTACGTGTTTTACCTCCCGAAGATATCAGCTGGTTTATTCTAAAGGTGAAGATAGATCTCGAAGCGAGAAAAGTGTTGCGGGTAAAAAAAGGAATCGGACCACAACGAACACAAATAATAAGCTTACGGAAATCAATCAATAGCTAAATTACAAATAACACATATGATACGGGCGACAACAATTTCTAAAAGCAATAATGCATTAAAGACTATTCTATTGACAGGATTCACTGCAGGAACTTTAGATGGCATCGGCGCAGCTGTAGTTCATCAGATTCATCCCATTCAGCTTTTCCAATATGTTGCCAGCGGAGCAATCGGAAGAGAGGCTGCGTTTTCGGGAGGAATAGCTACCGCGTTGTTAGGTCTGCTATTTCACTACATCATTGCATTCTCCTGGACAATTTTATTCTTCTACCTCTATCCGAAGGTTAGTTTGCTTAGAAGAAATAAGTATGTAGTCGGCGTTCTGTATGCGCTTTTTGTCTGGATCATCATGAACATGGTCGTTGTACCCTCCACCCTAATAGGAAGAGGCCCATTTTTTTTGAAACACGCTCTAATTGGCTGGGCTATATTAGTGATGATGATAGGCCTACCCATCTCAATCATGGTGAGTCGATATTACAAGTCGAGAAAAATATAAGATGTCATTGTATCTCATCACGCCAAAGCATTTCTCTTAGTTAAACAAAATCACGAGGGCTTATACCAGCGATCTTTTTGAAGGCATGACTGAAATGAGCCTGATCTGAAAAATTTAATAGATAAGTCACATCGGATAATGATCTTCTGTCCTTCTTGATAAGTTTTTTTGCCTCTTCAATTTTTAGCTGTAAAACAAATTGGTAAGGACTGATCCCAAGGGTATGACGAAATAGTCTCGCAAAGTGGAATTCACTAAGATGCACACTGGCGGCCATTTCACTTAAACCAATGTCAGTATTGATAAAACTTTTGGTGTAATCAACCACACCGCGAAGTTGCCTTGATGAAAGTTTTCCCTTTGGCGCAAATATTTTTCGATTCCTTTGTGAGTAATTAGTGGCAAGGTGAACAACACATGCTACGTACAGGCTCTCACAATATATCTTTGCCGCCACGGATCCGTTTTTCAACTCATCATAAATGATGGTAGCTGTCTCTGTTAAGAATTGATCTTCAAAATTGCATTGGGCTCTTAAACAAAAATTATTTGTTTCCAGTAATGTATCCACAGCAGATGCATCAAACATAAATTGCAGGGAGTGATATTCTTTGTCGGACTGGCTGATGAGTACATCATTTCTCGACAATAGCCCGGTGATGTTCCCATGTTTACAGGCGCCCGAACGCCAGTGATCGTTCATTCTCCAGGTTAAGTTCAATGCTTCTCCAATATTGAATTCAAAGACATGGCCTTGCGGATTTAAAGATCGTAAATACATTGGCGAGAACACCTGGTGAGAAATAGAAAAACCTATCCCTGCGCTGCTGGCAAAAATTTGTTTATCGCTACTTGGAGGCGCTGCTTCTAACACACAATTCGTTGAAACCATATCATCAGTAGTTTAACTTACTGATAGAAAATTTAGACTATGGCAAAGTGAAAAAGTAGCATGTGAGACAAACGACATGCATCCTATGACAAATGCATCCAGGTAAAGATAAAAGTGTGATTATTGTTTAACCTTATATTCCTCTTTGCAAGGACAAGGTAGTATTAGGTAGAAAGTGTTCGCAATGCTTCGTGAACGTGCTGCTTATAATTTCGGCCAATAGGTAGCGCGGTAGAACCTATGAATAACCGAGTCGCCTCTACCGTATTAATTTTATCGATTGAAACAATAAACGACCTATGAACCCGAATAAACAATTGAGCAGGAAGAAATTGCTCGTAGTACGCAATGGTCTGACGTGTGATTGTGTCTGGTTGCCCAGCAATTTTAAATTTTAAATAATCACGTTGGCTTTCGATGTAGATGATGTCTTCAATATAAATTTTCTGAAGCTGCTTATTTCCTTTTATAAAAACGTATGGTTTTTCACGGGAGACTGGTACATTATTATGTGTTTCACTTTGCCCATTACCTTCAATCATCACTTTACTTACCGCTTTTAAAAAACGTTCGAAAGGATAAGGCTTTAAAAGATAATCAACTACATCAAGTTCAAATGCATCAGTAGCATAATATCGATAAGCCGAGGTAATAATAACTTTCGGTTTGCTTGACATCGCTTTTAATAATTCGATGCCTGACATCTGCGGCATTTTAATGTCAAGAAAAATTAACTGAACAACGTTGTTCTGTAAAAAATTAAACGCATCAATTGCATTGTTCAATTGGCCTACAACTTCTAGGAAATCAGTTTTTTGTATATATGATTTAAGGATCTCCTGTGCTATCGGCTCATCTTCAACGATAAGACATTTCACTTTCATGCTGTATTATTTTATTGCCTTGCATCCTTGATAAATTAATTTTGAGAACAACCAGGTAAGTGTCGTCGCCGTCAATGATACTCAGCGCGTGATCCTTTTTATAAATTAATTCGAGTCGCCTTTTTACATTTGACAAACCAATACCGCCTCCATTCGATGATCTGGCTTTGGCTGTCTTGCTGTTTTCAATTTTAAAAACAAAATCATTTTTGTAGACTGAAAAATCGATGTTTACCCATGCATCTTTAATCGCTTCTGAGGCCCCGTGTTTAAAACTATTTTCCACAAATGGAAAAAGACTTAACGGTACAATATGCAGTTTGTCAAGTTCACTGTGCTTGTTCACTGCGATTGAAAGGTTACCGGCATAACGCAACTTCTCAAGCTCTATGTAATTTTCTATACACACAATTTCGCGCGACAGTGGCACTACATCAGGCGTTGCTTCGTAAAGCATGTAATGCAAAATTCCAGATAATCCTAATACTGATTTCTGTGCTTCCAGTGGATCCTTGCCAATCAAACCGTAAAGATTGTTTAATGTGTTGAACATAAAATGAGGGTTCACCTGATCCTTCAGCATTTTCAGCTCAGACTCCACTTTATTTTTCTCCATATCCGACAAGGTCTTCTCATTCTCATACCACTTCTTAAGTAAACAAAAAGCAACAAAAAGAAATGACTTCAAGCTGCAATAGAATCCCATGAGCATGATTCTCGAAAAATTGAATACTCCGAAGTCCTCATCATATGCCGGGTAATAAACAAAAAAGAGATGTCCTATTAAACCGTTGATAAAAAAGAAAAACAGAAACAAAGCAATGGTTCGAAAGTAATTCGGGTTCTTAAAATGGTTTGGCAAAATCCAATAAACAGTTATATATGCCAGAAGCATTTGTCCAGGCATCTCCAGCGCTGCGATTAACATCCAATCGTAAACTTTCTGATAGCCAAGTCCGAAAATCACTACGTCAAGCGAGTAGACCCACATCCAGAATAAAATGTGTCTTAAGATCCTGTAACGAAATAAGAAGTTTAGTCTTTGCACTTTCTCCATGTTCCTTAAATAGCGAATCTACGGAAATCCAATTTTTTGTGACATTAATATACACCTTTTTTACCGGAGCTCGTTGGAAGATCGCTCATCGCGAAAAAGCATAGCAAGATTTCACAAGTCCGTAGATGAACGACACGGACCTCAGCAAATTTATACAATGACACCGTTGTGCAATCAGGGAGCTTCGTTTAAAGAAAGCTCAGGAAAAAAAACTGAGCGTTTATTAACTACAAACCAAACACAAATTTATGAGAAAACTGTACAAGTTGAGTTTAACAGTGCTTACACTGTTGTTATGCACTTCAGTGCTCCTCGCACAGGAGCGAACTGTTTCTGGCACTGTGACAGACGAAAGTAACAACCCAATGCCTGGTGTAAATGTTTTGATAAAAGGAACGGCACAAGGTACCGCAACGGATGTTGACGGCAAGTTCTCTGTATCAGTCCCAACGGATGAGTCCATTTTGGTGTTCTCATTTGTCGGCTATGCTACAACGGAAGTAGCTATTGGTACAAAAACTTCAGTCAATGTCCAGATGAACCTGGACGTAACAACGCTGAACGAGCTTGTAGTAACGGGATACACGATGGAGAAGAAAGCGGACATCATTGGATCAGTATCTGTGATTGACGCAAAAGACATGCTCGCAACTCCATCGGCAAATCTTACTACACAATTACAGGGAAGAGCCGCAGGCGTGATTGTTAGCAGCGATGGTCAGCCAGGTGCTGCAGCACGTGTACGCATCAGAGGATTTAACTCATTTGGTAATAGCGATCCGTTGTATATCATTGATGGCGTGCCGACGGAAGACCCTTCAAAACTTAATCCTCAGGATATTGAATCCGTACAGGTTTTAAAAGATGCAACGTCTGCCTCAATTTATGGATCACGTGCTTCTAACGGTGTAATCATTGTTACTACAAAAAAAGGCAAGAATGGTGCAACGCAAATTTCATATGATGGATATGCAGGCATTCAAAGCATCCCCTCAAGCACACATCCAGACCTTCTTAACACTTCAGAATATATGCAGTACCTGCAACGAACTGGAGCTCCTGCCCATCCTGTTTTTGGCGCTCCCGGAAATTTTCGTGTACCGGAATATTTTGTGGTGAGCAATGGCTTAAAAGCGGGCTTCAATGCAGGTGCACCAGAAGTAAATCCTTCTCTTTACACTATTAAAGATTTCGGCAACATCTATCAAATCTACGAGACGAGCCCCGGAACAAATTGGTTTGACGCAATGTCTCAGTCTGCATTGATGCAAAGCCATCAGATCTCTGCAAATGGTGGAAATGAAAAATCCACTTTTTCTGTTGGACTGAATTATTTTGACCAGGAAGGAACATTTATTCACACGGGCTACAAACGTTATCTCGCCAGGGTTAATACATCTTTTAAAATCAATGATATTTTTAGAATTGGTGAAAACCTACAGGTTAGCTATGATAATTCATTGAATGGTGCAGCTGACAACAGAGGCGAAGGTGGCGCATGGGCACAATCCTATCGCATGATGCCATATATTCCAGTACACGATATCAACAAAGGGTTTGGTGGTAATGGTGTAGGACAATCCGGAAACGGAAGCAGCCCTGTAGCAAATTTGTCAAGAGGAAAAGACAATAAAGACTATAGCTATTACCTTTTTGGAAATACTTTCGCTGAATTAGAACCCATTAAAAATCTAGTCTTCCGTACTTCATTTGGAATTGATTACCGTTCAAGGTTTAGAAAGAATGTAATTTTTAGAACTTATGAAAGATCCGAGAATGTTTCCACTACTACACTGGACCAACGTTCGAATTATGGATTGGCATGGACCTTCACCAATACCTTAACCTATAACAAATCATTGGGAGATCACGGACTTAAATTTTTGTTTGGAACAGAAGCTGTAAAAGGTCTTGGAGTTGGTAATAGAATTATTACATCCGGATTCGATTTTGAAGATCCTGACTTTGTGACACCAGGTTCTGCTAATCTTAAAACTCCTGTGATCACTAACGAAGACACCTATCGCAATTCATTAGCATCCCTTTTCGCCCGAGTAGATTACACATTTGCAGACAAATATTTTATTAATGGAACATTCCGAAGAGATGGATCATCTCGCTTTGGTTCGTCCAATCGTTATGCAAACTTTCCCGCTTTTGGTGCAGGATGGAGAATTTCGGAAGAACCATTCATGGATCCTGTAACCTGGATTGACGATTTGAAAATAAGAGGCGGATGGGGCCAGATGGGAAGTCAGAAGAATGTTGATGCCCTTAACCAGTATAGTATTTACATATCTGAGGCCGGCATGACGGACTACGACATTGCAGGCGGTAATACTTCGGTAACGAAAGGTTATGGACAATCAAGATTAGGAAGCGATTCAACAAAGTGGGAAACGGCAGAAATGATGAATATTGGTTTTGACGCTTCCGTTTTCAATGGCAAGCTCGATGTTACCTTCAACTATTTTGTTAATGACACAAAAGATCTTCTTGTACAACGTCAGCCCAGTACGCTCGAGCCTTTGGTTACACAACCCTCCATCAATGTGGGTTCGATGCGTAACGCTGGCTTTGATATTATGCTCACGAACAGAGGCAATATTGCAGGTACTGTTGGATATGAAGCGAGCGTCTCTTTCACACGTTACAAGAATGAAATACAAAAGCTTGATATTGGTAGCAATCCAGTATTCTATCGGAATTTAGGCAATCGTCTTACACAAGTGATCCGCAACGAAGCTGGTCATCCTATTTCTGCATTTTATGGTTATGAAATTGATGGCTTCTATGATGATGCTGCAGAAATCGCTGCAGGACCAACGATGGCAGGTGCAACAATAGGAAGCTGGAAATTTAAAGACACAGATGGTAATGGTACGATAAACAACGAGGACAGAGTATACCTTGGAAATCCACATCCTGATTTCCAAATCGGAACTAACTTGAGTTTGACCTACAAGAATTTCGACTTCACAACTTTCCTCTTCTGGAATTATGGAAACGAAATTTTTAATTCAAATAAGTTATTTACTGAAATGGGCTTATTTCCTGGTGGCGTAGCTAAAGATGTTTTATACAACGGCTGGACTGAGGGTAACAGAAATGCCAGGCTTCCAAGTTTAGAACAAGGGTACACCTCCTTCATCAGGTCATCTGTCAATTCCAATTACATCGAATCAGGATCTTACCTAAGAGCAAAAACAATTCAGATCGGCTACAAGTTGCCTTCATCATTACTCGATCGTGTTAAAATAACGAATGCCCGAGTTTACGTCCAGGGCCAGAATATGTTTACGATTACAAAATACTCAGGCTCTGATCCTGATCTTACCTTACAAAGTACTGATGGCTCAGATCTGTTTATGGGTGTAGATGCTGGGATGTTCCCAAATCCAAGAATCGTTTTGCTGGGATTAAATCTTACTTTCTAAATTAAGAATACAACAATATGAAAACGAAAATTATATCGATTTTTATACTGGTGATTTGCTTCACTTTCGTGAGCATCTCGTGCCAGGACAGCTTTCTGGAACAACCACCAATAGGTGTTTATGACGAGTCTATATTAACGAATCAAAGAGGTGCTGAAGGAATGTTAATTAATGCCTACGCAACACTTGATGGGCGATCGCTTGTCTGGTACGGCAGCGTGGTAAACTGGGTTTGGGGAAGTATTACTTCAGATGAAGCCTATAAAGGAAGCGATCCGAAAGACCAGCAAGATCTAAACTCAATTGAAGATTTTCAAGTGCTGCCGAACAATCCTATATTATTGAACAAGTGGCAGGCAGCATATGATGGTATAGGAAGAGCGAATCAGGTTTTAAGAACACTGAAGCAGATCACGGATATTTCTGCAGAAGATGCTGCAAGAATAGAGGGTGAAGCGAGATTTATTCGTGGTCTTCAACACCTCGAGCTGATGAAGATCTTTGGTCCTAAAGTACCTTATGTAGATGAAACGGTGGTGGACTATTATATTCCAAACGACACAGAAATTTATGCCCAGGTAGAAGCTGACTTTGATTTTGGGTATAAAAATCTTCCTGCTACACAAAGTGCCATTGGAAGGGTAAACAAATGGGCTGCAGGTGCGCTGCTTGCAAAAAGTTACATGTTCGCGCACAAGCCAGCAGATGCATTGCCAGTCCTGAAAGACATCATTGCCAATGGCACCACAAGCAACGGAACGAAGTACGGGTTAAACGCAAACTTTGGTGATAATTTTTCCATTGCAACCGAAAACTCAAAGGAAACTGTTTTTTCTATTCAGTTTTCGGTAAATGACGGTTCCATCTCAAACGGTGGTTACGATTATGCACTGGCCTACCCGCATAACTCGGGAAGTAAACCAGGTGGGTGCTGCGGTTTCTTCCAACCTTCACAAAACCTAGTGAATTCATATAAGACGGACGCAGCAGGGCTCCCGTTGCTTGATACATTTAATGATACTGATGTTCCCAACGATGAAGCAGTAACTTCAGTACAAAGTTTCACACCATACGCCGGAACACTTGATCCTCGTCTTGATTGGACTGTAGGACGAAGAGGCATTCCGTATTATGATTGGGGATTACATCCTGGAAGAGATTGGATTCGTGACATTAATAACGGAGGTCCGTATAGCCCGAAGAAAAATACTTTCTATAAGAGAGATAAAGAAAATAATTTAGCGGGTTCTGCTGGGTGGGGTTTCCCAGTGAACTCGTTGAATTATCCTGTTGTACGGTTCTCGATGTCTTACTTTGGGCTGCGGAATGCGAAGCTGAAGCAGGAAATATTGACACAACGGACGGCGCAGCGTATTACGTTAACCTTGTTCGTGCGCGTGCAAAAACAAGTCCAGTAACAAATTATATTGATATTAACGATCCGGCAAAAGGAAACTCTTCAACCCCTGCAGCAAATTATCTTATAGGTCTATACGCCGATTTCCCTAATGCGGATTTCGCTAGAAAAGCAGTAAGGTTTGAACGCAAATTAGAACTAGCAATGGAAGGTCATAGATTTTTCGATCTTGTACGTTGGAACGAAGTGGAACCAGTAATGACTGGCTATCTGGCGAAAGAGAAATTAAAACGCCCGCATCTTGCAGCGGCTAGTTTTAAGACTAAAAATATTTATATGCCAATTCCTGAAATTGCTATTAACAATAGTTTAAAGAATGGTGCTCCCACCATAGTACAAAACGAAGGGTATTAATCCTAGAGAGTGATTGGATTAAAGGCAGGGAATTTTCCTTGCCTTTTTCTTTTCATGCCACTTCCGTTTTTGTCTTTATTCGTTTCTTCAGCTATTATTGTTTGCATGGATAATGATTATAAAATACCGGCGCAAACAAGAATAGGCCACGTTCACTTAAAAGTATCTGACCTCAATAGATCTCTTGCCTTTTATTGCGACCTGCTTGGCTTTGAACTTATCACGATGTATGGAGATCAGGCTGCTTTCATTTCTGCAGGTGGGTATCATCATCACATTGGATTGAATACATGGCATAGTAAAGGAGCAACTCCTGCTCCAGTGAAAAGTGCGGGACTATACCACGCTGCAATCCTCTATCCTACAAGAAAAGATCTTGCATTCATTTTTGATAGACTACGTAAAGCTCCTTATCCATTTACCGGTGCTTCAGACCATGGCGTTTCAGAAGCACTTTATCTTAATGATCCTGATAATAATGGTTTAGAGTTGTATTGGGATAGGCCAAGAGAACAGTGGCCAACACAACCTGACGGAAGTATCGAAATGTATACAAAACCACTGAACCTCGAAAGTCTTTTAAGCGAGATCAGGTAATACATTCAGTTTACCTTATTGCCTTAATGTTCATAATTTGATAATATGAATAACACCACGCGCGCTTAAAGTACTGCTATCTTTGATGCGGTAAAAACTTCTTCGTAAGGTTGTTTGGGATTCCTCAAGATCATCGGTCTTGAGGAATAACTATTTTTCAATGGGCAGAAAAAAGAAAAGAGAAGTCGATCTTGTCGTGCTGTCAGATATTCATCTTGGCACTTACGGATGTCATGCAGAAGAGCTTCTCCGTTATCTTAAATCAATCAATCCAAAACGTCTTGTGCTCAATGGCGACATCATTGACATGTGGCAGTTCAGCAAAAGATATTGGCCCAAAACACACATGCAGGTTGTAAAGCATATTACTGGTCTGCTCACAAAAAATTCAAAAATCATTTACCTTACGGGGAATCATGATGAGATGCTGCGAAAGTTCGCTGGCTTTAGACTAGGTTCATTTCACATTGATAACAAAGTGGTCCTGAAAGTGAATGGAAAAAAAGCATGGATCTTTCACGGAGATGTCTTTGATGTAACGATGCAACATTCGAAGTGGCTGGCAAAGCTTGGCGCGATAGGTTATGACACACTGATCCTCATCAACACGTTCGTCAACTGGTTCCTCACTAAATTTGGTAGCGAACGCATTTCACTTTCGAAACGGGTGAAAGACAGCGTGAAATCGGCAGTAAAGTTCATCAACAACTTCGAAAAAACAGCTGCAGATATTGCGATAGAAAATGGTTATGACTATGTTATCTGCGGTCATATTCACCAGCCTGGGTTAAGAAGAATAAAAACTGACAAAGGTGAAGTGCTATACTTAAATTCTGGTGACTGGATTGAGAACCTTACAGCGTTGGAATATCACAACTCCCAATGGTCAATCTATCGCTACCATCAAGATAAACAAGCGCAGTCGATTAAACTTCCAAAACGTTTGAGCAACGATCTGGATAATGATGCTATCTTTAAAGATCTTGTACACCAGTTTTTAACCGTTAAGAAGTGAAAATACTTTATGCTATTCAGGGAACAGGCAATGGACATATTGCGCGCGCTGAAGACATTATTCCCATTCTAAAGGAATATGGAGACGTTAACCTGTTTGTAAGTGGAGCACAGGCGGACATTAAACTCTCTTATCCTGTAAAATATAAATCGAAAGGGTTGAGTTTTTATTTCGGTAAAACCGGTGGCATTGATCTGCTGAAAACATTCAAGCATAACAGTTCTAAGGAAGTTTATAAAGAGATTAAAAAGTTTCCAGTAGAAAAATACGATCTCGTCATCAATGATTTTGAACCCATCTCCGCATGGGCATGCCGAAAAAAAGAAGTTCCGTGCATTGCTTTAAGTCATCAAAGTGCACTGCTCTCGCCAAAAGTTCCCAAGCCAGATTCTTATGATCCTGTTGGAGATTGGATCTTAAAAAACTACGCTCCGGCAGATCAACATGTTGGCTTTCATTTTGCCAGGTTTGATAAAAATATTTATTCACCTGTCATTCGGTCGAGTGTGATGAAAGCTGAAGTTAAAACAAAACCGCATTACACTGTTTACCTTCCAGCGTACGATGATCAGAAACTCGTCCCATTATTATTGAAGATTGCAGAGGTTCGCTGGCACATATTCTCGAAGCACGCAAAGAAAGCCTACCATGTGGGCAAGGTGTCAGTGTATCCGGTGAACAATGAAGAGTTCACCGCAAGTATGGCCAGCGCAACTGGTGTACTATGCGGAGCCGGTTTTGAAACACCAGCTGAGGCGTTATACTTGCAAAAGAAATTAATGGTTGTGCCCATGAAAAGCCAGTATGAACAACACTACAATGCAGCTGCATTGAAACAGCTTGGCATCCCCGTGTTGAAAAAAGTAAAGAAGAAAAATATCAGTAAGATACAGGAGTGGATAGAAACCGATCAAAACATTGCTGTTGATTTTAAGAATCAAACGCAGGAAGCTGTAGACATCGCAATTAACCTGGGAAAGCAGAAGTAGGCTTTTAATTCAATGATAATGCTCTCATAATCATCTATTAATCCTCTCATGATATCTTGGAAAAAACAAGATTATGGTTGAGAAACAACAGCGGATCCTTGTTGTCGATGATGACAGTGATATTGTGGAATTACTGAAGTACAATCTTGAGAAACAAGGTTTCAAAGTTAAGACGCTTCTAGACAGCCATAAAGTTGTAGATGTTGCGAAGAGATTTTCACCCGACCTTATCATTCTTGATATCCTAATGCCGCAGCCGAGTGGCATAGAGGTCTGTCGCAAGCTCAGAGCGCTGAAAAAATTTACAGATACTTATATCTTTTTTCTCACTGCAAACTCCGAATCGTATTACAGGCAAGCTGTTATGAATACGGGAGCAGATGATTTTATAGAGAAAGTAATTGGATTACGTGCGTTAACGTACAAGGTAAGTGCAGTGCTAAAAAAGAAATTCATTATCAGAAAAGGAATTGTAGAAATTAAAATTAATGGACTTACCATTAGCCGGAGAACGTCTACAGTCTCCATCAACAATCACATAATTACGTTGAGTAAACCCGAGTTCGATGTGCTTTTCTTCTTTGCGCAAAATCCAAACAAACCCATTAGCAGGGAAGACATGATCCATAATATTTGGGGATCAGAAATCTACTTGTTAGAGACATCGGTAGACGCTTGCCTTAAAAATCTTAAAAATAAAATTGGTCCTGGAGTCATACAGGATGTTAACGAAGACCATTACCTGCTTTCTGGGGAGAGTGTACACTAAGGTCAAGTACTTTACTAAAGGCAATTGCCGAATAAATATCAGCGCTGGGCTTTTTAATTCTGTCTTTTGTTTCGGGCTCACACGCGTACAAGCCAAACTTATACGTTGGACCTAAGCTCCACTCAAAATTATCCCAGGTTGACCAATGGTAGTAGCCTAAAACTTCAACACCTTCTTCCATCGTTTTATGAACTATCGATAAATAATTTTGTATTGCTTGGACTCGCTGCGTATCATCACTGGTACAAATTCCATTTTCAGTAATCACGATAGGCTTGCCGTACTGCTTCCAGTATCGCTTCATGCATTCCCCTAAACCCTGCGGATAATACTCCCACATGTCATCATGTTGCTTATGTGCTTTTCTTAATTTTTCTGGTGTGAGCAAATAAGTAATCGGCATGGGATCGAAAGCAATACGGGCATAATAACTCATTCCGAAGAAATCAATTTTGTTAAATTGCTTGGGTGCAAACTCCATATAACAATAATCGTAGATCTTAGATGGCAGAATGCCAAGCAAGTTTTCAGCAGCAAAAACTGTACAGTTATGTGAAATGCCAATCAATGTTTCAGGAAACTTTTCTTTGATGTAATCATACATTAGGTTGTGAGCAGTGCCGATATTTTCGATAACCCGTTTTGCTTCCAAAAAATTTCTCTTGAAAGGTGGAAACTCAGCCGCAACCCAGCCAAGACTTGTATAGAGGTTGGGTTCATTGAACGTGTTCCAACTGGATACATATTGGCCATATTCATCAACCACCTTTTTTGCGAAGTCGAGCCAAAGTGAAATGTTTTTGTTTACACTCCAACCTCCTGCTCGGGCAAACCATCGTGGATTTGCGAAATGATGCAATACCATCATAATGTTCACCTTTCTGCTTGTCAGATTTTGCAAGAGCAGGTGATATTCCTTTTTGGTTTGTTCATCAAGCTCTCCTAGCGGTGAACGTTGAAGCCTGCTCCACATAAGGCCCATTCTGTAGTTAGGTGCAAGCGAAGCAATGATATTAATGTCTTCCGCATATCGCTTCTCATGATCTGTAGTACGATCAAAAACATGGCCATCACGAGAGACAACTCCGCACCAATCATGATCCAATGCAGTTTCTATCTGATAAGCAGACGTGCTGGTTCCGAATTGAAAATGCTGTGGAAACGTAAGCTTCATTTGAAAAAATAAAGGCACTAGTTACCATATTTAGAGAGTAAAATGAAATGGATAAAATGCAACGGAAAGACACAAACCAACATTAAGAAAATGTTAATTTATTGTTGAAGCTTCTTAGTAGAATAAAAGCGAAGATTTATGCATTCAGAAAAGACGGAGGCTAAGCTACTCCAACTCAAAAATCTTATCCATCAAAACCCATTTCTCCCCAGGTTTGGCAAAAGGAAGTGCTTGCTGGTATTTCCACATCAGTGTTTCCCATAATTGAACTTTTTCATTCTCGGCATCAAGTTTAGCTTTGTGTTCGAAAGAAAAAAGATCATCTGTTTCCATGATCATAAAAAGACGATTACCTGCACGATAGATTTCCATGTTCAAAATACCGGAGGACTTGATGCTTTCCAAGATTTCCGGCCACACATTCTCGTGGTGCTTTTCGTATTCAGCAATTAAGGATAGATCGTTCTTTAGATCCAGTGCTAAACAATATTTCTTCATTACGATAAGGCTCTGTCTAAATGGGTATAACCTCCATCAACATAAATCAGCTGGCCTGTTGTATGGCTTGATTTTTCTGACAATAGAAATGCAACCATGTTCGCAATTTCTTCTGCTGTAGTCATTCTTTTACCAAGTGGGATTTTTTCGTTTATTCTTTGCAGCGCAGTTTCAGGATCGGGTAAAGTCTGAACCCATTTTTCATAGAGGGGAGTATAACATTCAGCAACGATCACTGCATTCACGCGAATTTCATATTTCAATAGTTCAACAGCCCACTCCCGCGTTAACGCGTTGCGCCCACCGTTAGATGCTGCATAGGCTGACGTTCCACCCTGCCCTGTCTCTGCTGTTTTAGACCCGATGTTAACAATTGAACCTTTTGATTTTTTTAAATACGGCAAAGCATGGTGCGCCATCAGGTAATAGTGAACAAGGTTTTTATGGAGAGAAGCCATAAACCCTTCATAACTTCCATGCTCCAGATTAACACCATCATTCACACCTGCATTGTTCACCAACCCATCAACGTGTCCAAATTCTTTTACAACGGCATCAACGGCTTTTTTACACTCTTCTGGCTTCGTTAACTCTGCTACAATTTGCGAAGCGCGGCCTTTTATCTTTGCCAATGTAGCTTTGTTATCGTCCTCATTTCTGCCTACTATAAAAGGAATGGCGCCTTCATTCGCCAATACTTCTACGATGCCTTCGCCAATGCCTTTAGCACCACCGGTTACTATGATTACTTTATCTTTAAGGGTAAGATCCATAGCTAAATATTGTAAAATCTTTTCGCATTCAACCCTAAAATCTTTGCCTTTTCCGCTGGGCTAAGATCTGCTACACATTGTTGGATGATACTAAATTGCTTTTCATACCCTCCAGCAAGCAGGCATACCGGCCAATCGGAACCATACATCAAACGATCTGTCCCAAATGTTTTAAAGAGTTCGTCCAGGTAGGGAACAAAGTCCTCCTGCTTCCAATTTTGCCAATCCGCTTCCGTTACCATTCCTGAAATTTTGCAATAGACATTCTTGAACGACGCTACCGCAGCCATATTCAACGCCCATTGTGTTTTTTCATTTGTACGAATAGAGGGCTTCGCCAAATGGTCCACCACTATTTTCACGTCAGATACTTCGTCCAGAAAAGCCAATGCTTCTTCAAGCTGATAATGATAGATCAGTAAGTCATAGGTAAATTGATATTTACTCAGAAGTTTAACCCCTCGTATAAATTCAGGATCAGAGAGAAAACCTTTTGGCTCTCCCTGCACCACGTGACGAAATCCTTTAAGCTTTTTGAATGTAGAGAAATATGCTAGACGTTCTTCAAGGTTTGCACTTTTTAAATCAACCCAGCCAACCACGCCTTTTATAAACTGATGCTCATCAGCACAAGACAATAAAAATTCAGTTTCATGCTCAGATTGATCTGCCTGAACTGCAATGCAACCATCAATGTTATCTTGTTTTAATAACAGTGCTAAGTCCTCGGGTAAGAAGTCGCGTTGAATCACCTTCATCTCTGCTGTGATCCACGAATCTCTTACAGAATCATATTTCCAGAAATGTTGATGGCTGTCGATTGTCATTATTATCCAGCGTAAGCTCTTGCAACTTGCCTTTGGGTGCCAAGCTTTTCGATGCCGAGTTCTATGATGTCACCTGGCTTGAGATAGATGGGAGGATTGAAGCCCAATCCGACACCAGCAGGTGTGCCGGTAGAAATTACATCACCTGGCAGCAGTGTCATAAATTCACTGATATAACTTACAAGTTTTGGAACTTCAAAAATCATATCATCAGTATTATTGTCCTGCATGGTTTTGCCATTTACTTTAAGCCACATATGAAGCTTGTTGTAATCTCCAACCTCATCTGCAGTAACGATGTAAGGCCCCATCGGTGCAAACGAATCACAACTCTTGCCCTTTACCCACTGTCCGTTTCGTTCTAACTGAAATTCTCTTTCGCTATAATCATTATGGAGACAATAACCGGCAACATAATTGAGCGCGTTTTTTTCTTCTACGTAAGATGCTTTTTTTCCAATGACAATTGCCAACTCTACTTCCCAATCAGTTTTTACACTATTTTTTGGAATGATCAATTCATCATTAGGCCCGCATAATGCCGTAGTCGACTTGAAGAAAATAATCGGTTCTTTTGGCAGCGGCATTTTCGATTCGAGTGCGTGCTTTGTATAATTTAAACCAACGCAAATAATTTTAGAAGGTCTTGCAAATGGAGAACCAAGTCTGACATTTCTATCAACTGATTTAAGTGTTTGCCTGTTAGCATCAACCCATGACGTGAATTTTTTTAGTCCGTCATTATCAAAGAACTGTTCTCCAAAATCTTGTCCATATGCGGATACATCAAAAATCTGATCATTATCTAAAATGCCTGGCTTTTCTTTACCTGGTTCTCCAAATCGAAGTAACTTCATTTATAAAATCGTTTTTAGGTTTAACTTTTTAGTCTGAGAAATCCGCCATCAATCGGATAATCACTGCCTGTTATAAAGGAAGCTTCATCAGAGCAAAGGTATAACGCAAGCCCCGCAACCTCTTCAGGTCTTCCCATTCTTCCAATAGGCTGTGTCTTCGAAAGTTTCTCGAACATCTCCTGTTCCTGCCCTGGATAGTTTGCTTTTAAAAAGCCATCGACAAAAGAAGTATGAACTCTGGCAGGAGAAATACAATTGCATCGAATGTTATCAGCGATATAATCTTTTGCAACAGATAACGTCATGCTTAACACAGCTCCCTTACTCATCGAATAAGCAAACCGATCAGGAATACCAATGGTAGAGGCGATGGATGCAACGTTTAAAATAACACCTCCGCCCTGCTGTTTCATTTGATCAATAACAGCATACATCGTATTATAAACGCCTTTAACATTTACCTGGTAGATGCGATCGAGATCTGCTTCCGCAGTAGTCTCGAGTTTTCCGATATGCGCTATTCCTGCGCTGTTAATGAGAATATCTATTCTTTGGGATTGCTCGATAATGGTTTGCATTACCTGCTTTGTTTGTTGCTGATCCGCAACGTTGCTGGTATGGGCAAACGCCTCATGTCCTTGTTGTCTTATGACGTCTTGTGTGGATAAAGCTGATACCTGATTTAAATCGAGTATATGAACGAGGGCACCTTGTGCTGCGAAGCGTTCTGCAATTGCTTTACCAATACCACTACCGCCTCCGGTAATTACTGCAACTTTCGATTTGAGATTAAACATTGATTAAGAAAAGGGATTAATGAGTCTGATCACTCAAATATACATCCCATTCACCAGCCTGCCCATTTAAATGATCTTTTAGAAAAATAGAATATGATGGTTTGTAAGGCTTTCTTTTCAAAGGCATATTAGCTTCTTCAGGTGTATATTCACCTTTCTTCGCATTACACCGCTTGCAGGCTGTTGCAAGATTGGTCCAGGTATCTTTACCGCCTCTTGCCCTTGGCATCACGTGATCTATTGTGAGATCTTTTCTCGTACCACAATACTGGCACTCGTTATTATCGCGTTTAAAAATGTTTTGCCTGGTAAGATTAACGCCCTTGTATGGGGCGTTTACGTATCGGTTCAGGCGAATGACGGAGGGCATCGGAAAGGTCTGCGTCACGGAATGAATCTTATGTCCCTTCGCAGGTCTTACCAATTCACTCTTCTTAAGATAAACAAGAATAAATGCCCGCTCCACCGAGCACACCATCAATGGACTAAAATCCTGATTAAGTACCAATACCCTGCTATTCATAATTCTTTAGTTACTCACGATCAGCGGAAAATGCCTTCGAGATCTTACTTCAGATTTTAATTCAGCATCAGCAAAAAGGACACATTTCCTGATGTTAATATAAAACCAAAGTTTTAACAAAAAAAGAGGGAATTGTGTTTCTGCGCTGTTAATTTTCCATTAAGCGAGTATACGCCTGATGGCAGCAAGTTCATGAGTATAGATCTTCGTCTCAAGGTTCAGAATCCCTTGTTCATTTAGCGCATCAATGCGCACGCGGCCGGAAGCATGAATGATTTTATTCTCACCAATTATAATTCCTGTATGGATAATCTTGCCCTCCGTATTCTTAAAAAAAGCAATATCACCCGACTGTGCCTCGTCCAAATCGTTTACTGTTCTGCCCTGGTGCACCTGCTGGGATGCATCACGTTGAAGTTTGTAACCGCAGATCTTAAAAACCATTTGTACAAAGCCGGAACAATCTATACCGAAGGGACTTTTCCCTCCCCATTGATAAGGTGCGTTGAGATACTTCTGCGCAGTGACCTTTAAAAACTCAAGTTCTCTTTTTAAACCTAAATTTTTCGACTCTCCATTGAAAGCGAACTGCTCTTCCATTTTAAAAAGCTCGGCGCTGGAAATTGGAATGATGCTGCCGATGAGAATCGCTAATGGTATTTTGTTATATAAAAGACTTGAAGTTAAATCTGTAGTGATTTTAAACTCTGCCCTGCTAATATAGTCGAAGTAATCTTTAGAGATGGAATGATGTTGCCTTGCATCGATCCAACCTTCATACTGATCGAAGTTGATTCTGATGCGCAACCATTTTTTGTCCTTTACTTCAAGCACTTCATAATCTTCGCCAAACAAAAGTTGTGTGACTTGTTCAGATTGATCAGCGGGATCTTTCCTTACCGGTACAACACTTAAGCGACATACTCCAAAATCAAGGGTTTCCATAGACAACAATCAGGCAATATTACTTCAGAATAATGAGCTTGTAAAACCGGGACTAAACTTTTATTCTATTAAGTTCGCGCTTCACATCACGTTCTTTAATGCTTTCTCGTTTGTCGTGTGTTTTCTTTCCACGTCCAAGTGCAATTTCAACTTTTGCAAAACCGCGATCGTTAATAAACAATCGGGTAGGCACAAGTGTTAAACCTTTTTCTTCAATTTTACCTTCAAGTTTCTTTAGCTCAGATCGCTTTAGTAAAAGTTTACGTTCGCGTGTGGCCGAGTGGTTGTAATGCGTGCCTTGGGCATATGGTGTAATGTTCACACCTTTTATAAAAAGTTCACCACTTGCATTGAAGTAACAATAACCATCCTGCAGATTAACTTTTCCTTCACGAATAGATTTAATCTCAGTACCGGTAAGAACAACTCCGGCAACATATTTATCCAGCAATTCATATTCGAAAGAGGCCTGACGGTTTCTTATATTAATGTCATTTGAAAAGCGCTGTTTGCTCATGATCGTTTAAAAACCCTTTTAATTTTTTCCAATTTTAAAATCTTTTGACCCGTTCGTCCTGATGCAATCAAGCGAGGTCCTACCATTGCTTGTACGGAACAAATTATTTCCGGACCATCGAATGCTTCTATTTGTCCTGAAAATTCTATTTCCTCTCCTTCAAATGCCGGAGCTTTGTGATCAATACTAATAAAAGTACCGATACCCTCCTCATCATCGTCCTTCATCTCCAACACAAATTGCCGGGTAGTCCATTCAATATCCCTCGCAAGGGCATAGGTAGAACAAACTGCATGAACAAGCTTGCCATGGAAGTTGGCAAAATCATCTGGCGTCACAACTTTGCTGTAAGTCTTTATGTCACCAATTTTAAAAACTTCCTTCATAATGGCATTCTTGCCAGCGGTGTAATCTCTAAAGATGCAAAATCCTGTTGCAAATATTTAAAATGCGCAGCCATGGCAATCATTGCTGCATTGTCGGTGCAGTATTGAAATTCCGGGATGTAAACATTCCATCCTTTCTTATTTCCGATGTCTACAAGTGCTTTACGCAATCCTGAATTAGCGGATACCCCTCCTGCAATGGCAATTTCTTTAATTTTAAAATGCTCGCTTGCCTGAATAAGCCTGGTCATCAACATGTTTACTAAATGCCGCTGTAGACTCGCACAAATATCATAAAGATTTTCCTGAACGAAATTCGGGTTCTTTTTTATTTCAGCCCTTAAAAAATATAGAAAGTTTGTTTTAATACCACTGAACGAGAAATCGAGTCCGGGCATTGTGGTTTCCGAGAACTTGAACGCATTTGCACTTCCCGACTGTGCATACTTATCAATCAGGGGTCCACCAGGATAGGGAAGGTCCATAATCTTGGCGGCTTTGTCGAAAGCTTCCCCCACGGCATCGTCTTGAGTTTGTCCCACAATCTCCATATTTAGATGATCCTTAACTAGCACGATTTGTGTATGACCTCCGCTAACAGTGAGGCAAAGAAAAGGAAAAACAGGTCTCTGCTTCTCTTTGCCTTGTTCACTGATAAAATGTGCGAGCACGTGAGCTTGCATGTGATTGACCTCAATGAGTGGTAGATCTAAAGCTAGGGCCATTCCCTTGGCAAAGGAAACACCGACCAGCAGGGACCCAATTAAACCTGGGCCACGGGTAAACGCAATTGCATTTAAATCTGTTTTGCTGATGCCAGACGTAAGCAACGCCTCTTCAACCACAGCTACGATGTTCTGCTGATGAGCGCGTGATGCAAGTTCAGGCACCACTCCACCGTATTTTTGGTGAACCGCCTGTGTGGCGATAATATTATTGAGTACCTTGCCGTTGCTAATAACGGAAGCAGATGTTTCATCGCAAGAAGATTCAATGGCAAGGATAACAGGCTGCATGTGTTGACAAATGAACGCGCAAGTTATTAAAAATAGGATTCGGAAAGTATTAACCTATACCTTCACAGGAGTCGTATTCCTGTTGGTATCGTCATTTCTTGTGCTTCAGATTCCGGCTGTTCAGGAATACTTCATGAAAAGATATCTCGGGGATTTTTCCAGGATTACCGGATTTAAGACAACTATCGATGGTTTCCAGCTGCTTTGGTTTGATCGCTTGGAGCTTCGAAATGTAAAAGTTTACGACCCGGAGCAAAACCTTATGATTGGGGCCGACCAGATCCTGATCAATTTTAAGCTCACGCATCTTTTTGAAGAACGTGATATCAACGTAGATGGTATCGCATTGGAAAGTGCAAAAGTCTTCCTGACTAAAGTGCAAGAGTCAGATACCAGTAAAAACCTGAACATTAATGTATTCATCAATCGCATCAATGAAAGCTATGGAGGTGGTGGTGGTGCGGGAAGATCTCCTCATATCAACATTGGTGAAGCGGTATTAACAGAAAGCCAGTTTTCTTACGTCGATCAGGATCTTCCTGCTATCGAAAACGGATTTAACTATAATCAATTTACCATAAATGTTGATGAAGGTCAGTTACAAAACTTTGTTATCATTGGCGATACGACCCAGTTCAATATCAATACATTGCTGGCGACAGATCAAAAGACAAAATTCAAAATCAACCAACTCTCAACTTTTTTCAGACTCAGTCAGCAGTCCATGGAATTAATTGGCCTGAATCTACAGGCTGGAGAAAGCGTAATTTCTGATACCATTGTTTTTAGATTTAATGGTCAGAGTGAACTCAGCGAATTTGTACCAAAAGTCAGGATTCATGCTAACCTCAAAAATACGATTATTCAACCTGAAGATCTGGCATTGTTTGCACCCCAGGCAGGTAAGCTTACACAAACCATTTCCCTTACGGGAGTTTTTAATGGTAGAATAACTGATTTTCGATTTACCAATATGGAAATTGGAACAGGAAAAACGGTGCTGCGCGGTTCGTTAGAAATGGAAGGTTTGCCTGATATCGCGGAAACTTTTATTGTATTGGGCCTGAAAAATTCAAAACTGGATTTTAATGATTTGTCTTTTCTCTTTAAAGACCAGGTTCTTCAACGCCTGCTTCCGATAGGCCAAGTTGCACTTGAAGGAGATTTTCTTGGCTATCCGACCGACTTTGTTGCCAAAGGAGAATTTGATGGGAACCTTGGCCGAATCACTTCCGACATAAATTTTAAAGTTAACGAAGAAGATTTCGACCGCTCGGTTTACAGCGGAAAACTTGGGCTGTATGATTTTAACCTTGGCAGATATTTGAAAGATACTGCAAATTTTCAAAGGGTTAATTTGAATGGAAATGTGAGTGGCTCCGGATTGACGCTCCCTACTGCAGATTTTAAACTAAACGGAAGAGTGAGTTCCATTGGAATCAGAAAATATAATTATAGAAATATCACTACCAATGCACGCTTCGCCTCTCAATTATTCAACGGTTTCATTAAAATAAACGATCCTAATTTGCAATTGACTGCTAGAGGGTCAGTTGATTTACGCAAAGCGGGCAACAAAATTAAGATGCAGGCGCAACTTGATAGTGCTTACCTTAAAAGACTCAAGCTTACAGATCAAGATATCTTCCTGCATTCAAAGCTAGACATCGACATCACCGGACTTCATGTTGACAGTGTATTTGGAAAAGCTAATCTTCAAGACTTTCAGATCTCTTACAACAACAAATGGCTCAGGCTGAAAGATATTAACTTAAATTCTGAGCGCCAGGAGAATCAACGGAAGATCGAAATGAAAACTAATCTTGTGAGTGCGCGTGTTGATGGCAATTTTCTGCTGTCTGATATTACAAAAGATATCAGAACGCTGGTGGATGAAATCTTGATGAATATTGAAAATGATAAGGAGCGTATCGCGGATTACTACGAGCGTAAAACTTACCGACCAAAATCCTATCAAACCAATTTTCAAATAGATATTCATGATCTTGATCCGATCGTTAAATTATTTAACATAGATCTTCACCTATCAGAGAATACGAAAGTTGAAGGAAAATTCGCAAGTGGTTACACCTCTATTTTGCAAACGTATACCAGGCTCGATTCAGCAAAATTGAACAACTCACTTTTTTTGGATACAGAAGTTGAAGTGACTGCCTCAAAAATCGCGGATAGTACCAGCGTGTTAGCGATGGCCTTTCTAAATTCAGCAAGGCAGGTTCTTTCACCAAAGTTCAAAACACAGAATCTTATCGCCGAAGCAATCTGGAATAAAAATCATATTGATTTTGGTTTAGACGGTGATCAGGAAGGGCAATCGAATTATCTAAGACTTAAGGGTGCAGTAGATTTTGAAAAAGACAGCACTTACCTCAAAATACTTCCCTCCTCTGTAAAGGTGCTTGAAAAGATCTGGGAATTTGATAATGATAACCTGATCGCTATTCGAAGAAAAGATATTCGTTTCAAAGATCTCACCATCAGAAATGACAATCAGTTTATTTCTGTTAACGGAAATCTTTCGGGAGATGCGAGTAAAAAACTCTCGCTGCATGTTAAAGACTTTGACCTTTCATCGCTCAATCCTATTATAGGCAGAGATTTGACTGGAACATTAAATGCAATGTTTGACGTTTCGAATTTCTATCAGGATCCCTTTGTTCAAAACAATCTTACAATTGATAGCCTCACCGTTGATAAATTCCTTGTTGGAAATATTGCAGGAAAAAATCAATGGGACACACTTGACCGTAAATTTGTCATTAACTTCTTTATTGATCGCAATGAGAAGAGAATTGTTGCCATTGATGGTGCTTATCATCCCTCCGATCAAACTAGTCCGTTGAATATCAATGCAAAACTTCAAAATGCTAACCTGAAAATTCTTGAACCTTTCCTGGAGGATTTGTTTAGCAACATTGGAGGAACTGCGACAGGTGATTTCAAGATCACTGGTGTGCTCGATCAGCCCGCCATTGATGGCGAAGGACAGATAAGTGACGGGCAGATTATGTTAAATTATTTAAAAACAAATTATCGTTTTACTGGAGTCGTGGGGTTGTCACCCAATTCAATTTACTTCAAGAATATTCAGCTTTCTGATTTATACAATAATAATGCTACACTTAATGGCAACATTAATCATGTGAATTTCTTTAAAATGGAAATTAACATAGATGCAGCGTTTAGTAATTTCCAGGTGTTGAATACAACTGCTAAAGACAATAGTCTTTTCTATGGCCAGGGCTATGCCACAGGTGACCTTAATCTTGCTGGCCCAATCGCGAATTTAAAAATAACAGCTAATGCAAGAACGGATCGTAATACAAGAATTTACATTCCGATAGGAGGAGCATCTGAAGTTGAGAAAAAAGAATTCATCAGTTTCGTGAATTTTTCAGATTCCACTTTTCAAAATGCACTGGAGAAAGAAGTGAATGATAAAATTGATCTTACAGGCCTTGCAATGGATTTTAACCTGGACGTAACACCAGATGCTTATTGCGAAATTATCTTGGACCTTAAGGCGGGTGATATTATTCGTGGAAGGGGTAATGGTGATATACAACTACAATTTAATACGAAAGGCGAATTCAACATGTTTGGCCCATTTGAATTTACTGAAGGTTGGTATAACTTCACACTATACGATATTATCAATAAGGAATTCGAAATTAAAAGAGGAAGCCGCATTAATTGGTATGGAGATGCTTATGCAGGAATACTGGACATTTCGGCTACTTACAACCAACTTGCTTCCTATGCGCCAATTTTGTCAGACCAGTCATTAAGTGGTTTACCTCAAGTGAGACGTAAATATCCAGCCATGGTTTTACTGGATCTTGATGGACCAATGCTCTCCCCAGAAATTGCGTTTGATATTGTTGCGGGAGATCTACCACAAAGCATTCAATTAAATACCACCCCTCCGAAACCAGCTGTCCGCCTTGATTTCGAATTTCAGGCTTTTAAAAATAGAATCGATGAGCAAGAGTTAAAGAGACAAGTATTTAGCTTGATTATCCTGCGAAGATTTTCCCCTCCTGAATCTTTTAACACCAGTGGTTCTGATTTCACAAACAGTGTAAGCGAATTACTGTCAAACCAATTAAGTAACTGGGCGAGCCAGGTGGATGAAAACCTTGAGATTGACGTAGACCTTAGCACTTTTGATCAGGAGGCTTATAATACATTTCAGCTAAGACTTTCGTACACCTTTATGAACGGCAGGCTGCGCATTACACGCGATGCCACTACCTTCTATGGAAATCAAAATACTCCTCCGGGAGGTGTTAATACACAGCAAAATAATTTAGCTACGATAGCAGGTGATTGGACGGTAGATTATTTGTTGACCGCAGACGGAAAGCTTAAGGTTAAAATGTACAACAGGGCCAACTTTAATAACATGTTAAACAGTATTGGTGCACAAAGTACGATTACAACAGGTGCAAGCATCTCGCATACGCAGACCTTTAACCAGCTTAAAGATCTTTGGAAATCAGCCAGAAGCAAAAGCAGGGAACCAGAACCTGACCTTGATGCTAACGAGGAAGCTATAAGAAATGATGATGACGGAAGCGAGTAAAACATGAAGTCATTCGTTGATTTTTTTAAACATACGCTTTTGCTCTCGATGCTTTTTGTGTATGTAAATAGTCAGGCACAAATTCAAGACACCTCGCACGTCAATAAAAAAAGGCTCCGCACTTTCGTATGGTCAGGAGCTGGGGCGTATGCAGTTTCAATGGCTGGCCTATATCATCTGTGGTACAAAGATTCAAAGCAACAAAATTTCAAATTCTTTAATGACAATGAAGAATGGAAACAAGTAGATAAGACGGGACATTTTCTTAGTTCTTTTTATTTAAGTTATGGTGCACAAAAAGCGTTGCGGTGGAGCGGTGTTCCAGATAAAAAATCAGATTTGATTGGTGCTTCTGTCGGATTTCTAATGCTCGTGCCAATTGAAATCTTCGATGGATTCTCCGATGCTTATGGCGCCTCTTCCGGTGACTTGATTGCTAATGCCAGCGGTTCAGTTTTATTCTTAACACAGCAAGCAATTTGGCAAGAGGTTCGAATTTTTCCGAAGTTTTCTTTTCACACCACTGGTTATGCAGCGCTTCGGCCAAATACTCTTGGGCAGAATACAATCAGTCAAACATTAAAAGACTATAATGGCCAAACCTATTGGCTTTCGATAGATGCTGATAAGTTTTTGCGTTTTCCAAAATGGCTTAATGTAGCAGTAGGTTATGGTGCACATGAAATGGTTTATGCAAGGGATAGCGAGAACATGGCAATGGGATACGATGGCTATAGGCAATACTATTTATCGCTCGACTTCGATTTAACAGCGATTCAGACAAGATCCAAAGCAGTAAAAACACTCTTGTTCTTTGCAAATATTATCAAGCTGCCCTCCCCTGCCCTTAGCTTTTCAAGACATGGTGCTGAATTTCATCCCTTCTATTTTTAATTCTTCCCCCTGAAAAGGACTCAACAATCCAGCTATATTAAAATTTCTTTTTAAGTCTTTAACTAACCGTCATTCTATTTCACTAACTTCAACATCTTAAAACCAACCCCATGGATGTTATTCTTACCATCAAAAAATATGCGGACCAGATCGGTGGCCAGTATACAGATTATGACGATACTAAATCCGTTATCGTAATTCCCCTTAACGAGAGCCGCTTTCAAACTGTGCTTGCGCTGACGCAGAAAAGTCAGGTGTCAGGGAGAGACCAGGCTATTTTTACCTCGAAGGTTTGTGAATATAAGTCAACAATAGACCTTAAGTCTTTATTGGAACAGAACGCAAGGTTCGACTATAGCAAATTTGTTCTGGAAGATGGGTATTTAAAAGTTGAGGCTTCTTGCCTTGCCTCTTCAACATCAGAAGAACAAGTTCGTGAAATGATTCAGGAAGTAGCTCAGTTAGCAGATCACTACGAATACAAACTGACAGGACAAGATATTCATTAACATCTCGGTTGCCCTTGGCGACTGATGGAAAAACTAAATCCGCAATATTTAATCAAATCAATTACTTTTGAACAAAGTAAGTTGCCTTATCGCTACTCAATTCATTGGGTTGGAGGAAAGTCCGGGCAACACAGAGCATCGTACTTCCTAACGGGAAGGGTTCGCCAACAGCGAATACAGAAAGTGCCGCAGAAAACAAACTACCCGCTGTGACTTGTCATGGTGGGAAAAGGTGAAAAGGTGGGGTAAGAGCTCACCGCCTTTACAGCAATGTAGAGGGCATGGTAAACCTTACGAGTTGAAAGGTCAAATAGGCTCCGATTTTGAATTGCTCGTTCAATCCTGACTTGTTCAGGGTATCGGAGCGGGTAGACTGATTGATCCTGATTGTGAAATCTGGACCAGATAAATGGTAAGGACTTCCTGAGCAATCAGGAAGAACAGAACCCGGCTTACAGACTTACTTTTATTTTTTAACGAAACCTTTCTCGTTGCTGAAACCTGGAAGGTTTATTTATTTCCCTTGAATACAAACAAACATGTCAAAAATTCTGGTTGTTGAAGACGACAATAAAATCCGCGCAATTCTGAAAGAAATCCTTTTGGATAAAAATCATGAAGTTGATGAGGCTGCTGATGGTGTAGAGGGTTTTAAAAAACTAGAGCAGGGCACTTATGATCTATGCATTTGCGACATTAAGATGCCCAAAATGGATGGACTTGAAGTTCTAGATAAAGCGAAAGAAGAAGGTATTGCAACAAATTTTGTAATCATATCTGCTCATGGCAACATCGATATTGCTGTTGAAGCTGTAAAAAAAGGTGCTTTTGATTTTCTACAAAAACCTTTTGATCTCGGCAGACTTGAAATCACACTCAGAAATGCATTGGACAAAACAACGCTCGTAAAAGAGACCAAAAATCTACGAAAAAAAGTATCGCGCAAGTTTGAAATGATAGGCGCTTCTTCAACCATCACAGAAATGAAGGAAATGATTGAAAAGGTGGCACCGACTGATGCACGAGTTTTAATCATTGGTCCTAATGGTTCAGGAAAAGAACTGGTAGCAAAATCATTGCATGAGAAGAGTAAGCGTGTAAACTTTCCGTTGATAGAGGTTAACTGTGCCGCTATTCCTTCTGAGTTAATTGAAAGTGAACTGTTCGGACACGAAAAAGGATCGTTTACTTCGGCCATTAAACAACGCATTGGAAAGTTTGAATTAGCCGAAGGCGGTACACTCTTCCTCGACGAGATCGGTGATATGAGTTTATCGGCTCAAGCGAAAGTATTGCGGGCCTTACAAGAAAATAAGATAACAAGGGTTGGTGGAGATAAAGAAATAACTGTTAACGTGCGTGTAATCGCTGCAACCAATAAAGACTTAAAGAAAGAGATTGAAGAAAACCGCTTCAGGGAAGACCTTTACCACCGGTTAGGCGTAATTGTAATTAAGGTGCCTTCCTTAAATGATCGTAAGGACGATATTTCTCTTTTGGTTGATAAGTTTTTGGATGACATCGCTGAAGAACACGGATCGCGTAAGAAAAGTATAAGTGCAAAAGCACTTACCGGGTTACAAAATCACAATTGGACGGGAAATATCCGCGAACTCAGAAACGTTGTCGAGCGCCTGGTGATTATGAGTGGCGAGGAGATTTCGCCACAGGACGTAGAAAAGTACTTATAAAATTAGATTCTTCTTTCGGAAGTATTCTTTTTCGGAGCTTCTTTTTTGCTATAAGTCGGGCAGGTATACTGGCTGCAGGCTGAAATAAAACCTACTAATACGACAAATAATAAAATCTTTTTCATGGAGTTGGCTTTGATAGAACAAAAATATAATTCTTTAGCTATAAAACAAATCAAGCGACAATTTCTGTTCACCTACCCTCAAATCATGCTATTCAACCAACAAATTGCAGCCTCTTATATCACTGTTGTCCATCCTTCCTAATATCTCGAAAGAACCATCAGGATATACTTTCCCTAAATCTTCAGTCTCAATAAATGCCATTGAATGGAAATTAGCGAGATCAATGACATTAATCCCGCAAGTTTGATCAAGTAACCCCTTTTGAAGCGGGTCAGTGATATCCCGACCCACAATTTTCATCCACTGAGGCGGATAAAACCGATCGGCACCGTTTGTATAAGCCTGAGAAAGCAATTCCGTCATTCCATATTCCGAAAAAATTTTCTTTACATTTAATCCTTTTGCAAGGATCTCGTGCAGCTCTTGCCGGATAATCTCCCGTCTCCTGCCCTTCATTCCGCCGGTTTCAAAAACCAGGCAATGGCTTAAATCCGGCCTCTGCTTTTCTGCGAGATCCAACAAAGCAAAACTTACTCCCCACAATATTGTCTTTCGCGAATCATATCGAAGTTTTTCAACATCCTTTAAGAGATTGGGAATATCATGCAGATAAAATCCGGAATAAGAAGAATTGCTTTTCTTGATAAAATATTCAAGCATTGCAACGAGCGATGAGTTACTTCTTTCGAGGTAAGATGGAAGCAGCGCCAGAAAATGATAATCGTGCAAATTACCGAAGGCATGTTGAAAACAGTGTTCGGCATGTTGGAGGTAGAAGTTCAAACTATGAATGTGATGCACACTTGTTTGCTGCCCTGTAGTACCGCTACTGGTAAATATTGTATCATCGTTCCAGGCACCTGATTTTATAGTATGATTCTTAAAGAACGAGATTGGCATGAAGGGAATTTCTTCAAGTTTAGCCACATGGGATGCTTCAATACCGAGATTATCAAGATAAGCTTTGTATACAGGATTGGAAGAAGCGTGGAAAGTGAAGGTGTTGAGTGCAATATTTGCGAAGGAGCCCTCGTTTACCGTGTATAATTGTGAATTAAAACTTTCAAAAGTTTCCAAACGTTTAGTTAATTTAATGACATTAAAATAGCGACATGAAGGTAGTTAAGGGCTTTGCAATTTTATCATTTTTTTCGATCCTGTTGGGATCATGCTTTGATACACCTGAATTCCCGGTGGCTCCGAGTATCGAATACGAATGTATAGGATTCTTCGAAGGCGCAACTACTGATTCGTTGGTGTTATCAATAAATTTTAAAGACGGCGATGGGAATTTAGGTTTGGACGCTCAAAACCCACTTCATTTTTCTGATCCCTTTAACGATGTAACATATTACCAAACAAATGCTTCAGGGGAACTTATTCCTTTAAAAACAACTCCGGCTGAATTAACTAGGAAAAACGGAAGGAAAGAATCTTATGATTTCTTTGAGATTGAAAATCCTGCTCTTGGACAACTAGTTTTTTCCAGAACGCAGAAAGAAAACCCACTTTATTCAAACTTACCTGATTATAACTGTGCTGATTATGCAGTTACAAGTTTTTTGATAGCTAGTGACGACCTAAGTACAATTGATGCTAAGTCAAGAATAGATACAACAATTACGAGCGGGTCAACAACGTATTATCTGATAACGGATACTCTTTACCTAAAATCTAATCCGAATCACTACAATATAGAAGTTGATTTTCTTTTAAAAGATCCAGGTAATAAGGACGCTGATGAAAATGGCTTTATTGAATATGACTGGCGAAAAGAACGCTGCACTACTTTTGATGGACGTTTTCCTTTATTATCTGATAAAACTTCTACCCTTGAGGGAACACTTCGATATGGCATGTACTCCAGCGGCTTCGACATTTTATTTAGCATCAGAGTTCTGAAGCTGCGAGTGCAAATTAAAGACAGGGATTTGAATGTAAGCAATGTTCTTTACACGCCTGAATTTACACTTCAAAGTATTCGAGGAGCCTGCAATGATTAATTAATTTCTAATTTCTAATTTCTAATTTCTAATTTCTAATACAGCTTTTCTAATAAATTGACGGATACTGCTCAGGAAAAGCCTCTCTCATCACGTCATAGATTTTTTCGAAAATCCCCTCAACATTAGGCTTCGTAAAGTAATCACCGTCCGAAGCATAAGCTGGCCTGTGATCTTTTCCTGTGATCGTTATGGGTTTTGAATCAAGATATTGATAGCCATTTTGTACTTCAAGAACCTGTTGCATCATGTAGGCCGTTGCTCCTCCTGGAACATCTTCATCTGCAAAAAGAACACGATTAGTTTTCTGTAATGAACTGATGATGATCTGGTGAGTATCAAAAGGTAACAAAGTTTGTACATCAATAACTTCACATGAAATGCCAGCTTGTTGTTCCAGAACTTCAGCAGCATCCATAATTACCTTGCACATCGATCCGTACGTGACAACTGTAATGTCAGTTCCTTCACGCAAAATTTCTGGTACACCTAAGGGTAGCGTAAATTCACCTATGTTCTCGGGTAACCTTTCTTTCAATCGATAAGCATTCAATGGTTCTATAATCACAGCAGGGTCATCCGACTTCAGCATAGTATTATAAAAACCAGCAGCTTGCGTCATATTGCGAGGTACGAGAAGATAAATCCCTCTAAGACTATGCAAGATCATCCCGATAGGAGAACCTGCATGCCACACACCTTCTAAACGATGGCCACGCGTCCTTATGATGACAGGAGCTTTTTGTCCTCCCCTTGTGCGATAATGCAACGAGGCTAGATCATCTGATAAAGTTTGCAGCGCGTAAATGAAATAGTCGAGGTACTGAATCTCGGCTATTGGCTTTAGTCCACGCATTGCAAGACCTATGCCCTGCCCCGCTATTGTACATTCGCGAATACTGGTATCGGTAACTCTGTTCTCGCCATACTTTTGTTGCAGTCCGGCAAATCCCTGATTCACATCTCCGATTTTTCCAACATCTTCTCCAAAAGCGAGCACACGGGGATCTCTTTCCAAAGCAGCATCGAAACACCGCTGAAGAATTTCACGGCCATCAACGATTGATGATTGTTCTGTATAGACAGGATCAACGCGCTCAACTTTTAACGCAGACTCGTCACTCTGACTGTATAAATGTGAACTATATCTATTGTAATTATCTTCGTCAGCATCTTTAACCCAAGCAATAAGACTCGCTCTCGATTCAATATTTTCATTTCGAAGAATACGCAACGCTCTCCTTGCTGCACGCATTGTTTCGAGCCGCGTTGGATTAATGGCTTTCACAAGGTCAAGACGAACCTCTTCAATTGCAGAACTATTTTTAGATTCATTCTCAGCCTGCACTAATAATTTAGACACATAGTCCTGATCCTTTCGGATATCTTCTGTGAAGGCTTTCCACGCACGGTCTCTTGCTTGCTTTGCTGCGAGCTTTGCTTCCTTTTCGATACTATCAATTTCCTCGGGAAGAATGAGTACTTCATCAATGATCCATTCTCTCATTTTCAGAATGGGATCAAATCGTGCTTCCCATGCAAGTCGTTCTTTTGATTTATAACGTTCGTGAGAACCTGATGTGGAATGGCCCTGAGGTTGCGTCATTTCTATTACATGCAATAGAACAGGCACATGTTCTTCTCTGCAGATCCTTTCAGCTTTCTGGTAAGTTTCTACCAGCTCTAAATAATCCCAACCCTTGGCAATCAGTATTTCAAATCCTTTTTCAGTAGCGGTGCGTTGTAAACCAGCAAGAGCTTTTGAAATACTCGCTTTAGTAGTGTGATATTCCTGCGGAACAGAGATACCATAGCCATCATCCCACACAGACATTAACAAAGGAACCTGGAGCACACCAGCCGCATTTAAAGCTTCAAAGAACATTCCCTCGGAAGTTGAGGCATTACCGATGGTTCCGAAAGCTACTTCGTTTCCGTTTATTGATAAGTCTTTATATGAATCAAGTGCAGCATTATTTCTAAAAAGTTTAGAAGCATATGCCAATCCCAATAGCCTCGGCATTTGGCCTGCTGTAGGAGAAATGTCTGCGCTACTATTTTTATGGTCCGTTAACTTTTTGAATTTTCCATTTTCATCCAACATGCGCGTAGCATAGTGGCCTGTCATAAGGCGACCAGCAGAAGCTGGGTCTGCTGCTACATCAGTATGCGCATATAACTGTGCGAAATATTGCTGAACAGTAAGTTCTCCAATCGAAAACATAAAAGTCTGATCGCGATAATAACCGGATCTAAAATCTCCCTTGCGGAAAACTTTAGCCATAGCAATTTGCGCCAGCTCCTTTCCATCGCCGAAAATACCAAACTTGGCTTTTCCCATGAAAACTTCTTTCCTACCGATCAAACTTGCTTCACGGCTTTCCACAGCAAGTCTGTAGTCCAAAAGAATTTCTTTGACTTTCGCCTGGGAGAATTTTGTTTTAGCTTCTTTTATCACGCTCAACTTTTAAGGATTGAAATCGTTTCCTGTTCTTTTCAAAAATAGACAATACATATCTGCTTTCAAAAGCTAATCTCCCGCCCCAAATTTTAATGCCATAAGCGCTACTTATTCCCAACGATTGAATTGTGTAAAGTGCATTTTCAACTGGTTTATTTCGATTGAAACAAGAAATGAATAGCTGCTAACATTCGTATGTCGAAACTACTATATTTGCTGCCCTAAAACGTCTGAATTATGATCATTGGTGTTCCTAAAGAAGTAAAGAATAATGAAAACCGTGTTGCCCTTACACCTGCCGGCACGCAGGAACTGGTGAAACGTGGACATACTGTTTACGTTCAATCATCTGCCGGAACAGGAAGTGGTTTTCAGGATGATCTCTATGTCTCCGCTGGAGCACAAATACTTGCAAATGCTGCAGATGTTTTCGCTAAGGCTGAAATGATCATTAAAGTAAAGGAACCAATTGAATCCGAATATCTGCTGATTAAAAAAGAACAATTAGTATTTACATATTTTCACTTTGCATCCTATGAACCTTTAACAAAGGCGATGATACAAAGTGGTGCAACATGTCTTGCCTATGAAACTGTCGAGCGCGAAGGAAGTCTTCCCCTGCTGATTCCAATGTCTGAAGTTGCTGGAAGAATGGCCATTCAAGAAGGCGCAAAGTATCTGGAAAAGCCTTCAGGCGGACGAGGTATTTTGTTAGGTGGCGTACCAGGCGTGAAGCCCGCTAAAGTTCTCATTCTCGGTGGTGGTGTTGTAGGAACAAATGCTGCGAAGATTGCTGCGGGTATGGGAGCAGACGTAACCATAATGGACTTAAACTTAACCAGACTTCGTTACCTCGATGATGTGATGCCAAAGAATGTTCACACCATGGTATCCAACGAGTACAGTATACGCGAATTGGTGAAAGATCATGATCTTATTATTGGGGGCGTGCTTGTTCCGGGAGCCAAGGCACCAAAACTTATTACGCGCGACATGTTGAAAACCATGAGACCTGGAACAGTACTCGTTGACGTTGCAGTAGACCAAGGTGGATGTATCGAAACGTGCAAACCCACAACGCACGAAAATCCAACTTATGTCATTGATGACGTTGTGCACTATTGTGTTGCTAATATGCCAGGCGCTGTGCCTTATACTTCCACGCTTGCCTTAACAAACGCTACACTGCCTTATGCTATCCGCCTTGCAAATCAAGGATGGAAAAAAGCCTGTGCAGAGAATTCAGAGTTAAGAAATGGATTGAATGTAATCAGTGGTGAAGTTGTATACAAAGCGGTAGCAGATGCATTTAATCTTCCTTATACTGACGTGATGAAGTTTCTCTAATCATTATTCGTCAACCTCACCTTCATACTTAGGCAGGGCTGATAAAATTTCGATTTTATTATCCTGCCAGTTTATTAGCGAGCAGTAATGATCGAGTCCATTGGTAAGGGTGATGTACTTCGCTTTCAACGTGCTATTATAAACAGAAACTTGACGAAGATTATCAGCATTTATTTTAAGCTCTGGAGATTTACATTCTATTACCATCCACGGCTTTCCTTCGCGGTTAAAGACAACAATATCAGTTCTTTTTTGGAGTCGGTTGTACTTTAAGCCTCCTTCAACTTTTATGAGGCTCTTTGGATATTGTAAATCCGAAATTAAGTAATGAATAAAGTGTTGCCTCACCCACTCCTCTGGCGTAAGCACAATATATTTTTTTCGGATCACATCAAAAATCCATACTTTGCCGTGAACTTTTTTGACATTGTGCTCGAATTCAGGGAGATTAAGTTTGTACATATTCTTGATAAATACCGAAAGTATTAATTGCTCAACAGTAAGAGAATCGAAATAATTAAGAAAGCATCGCTTGTTAGCTGCAATGAAATACTGTACTAGAGCAAGCAGTACGTGTGTGGCAAATTAAATTAATAACGCATGAAAACGAAACAGGAAATTGTTGAAAACTGGCTACCAAGATATACTGGCCAGAACCTCAAACAGTTTGGTCAATACATTTTGTTAACAAACTTCGACAATTACGTGAAAGCATTTGCAGAATGGCATCATGTTCCTGTTAATGGATTAGACAAACCAATGCGTTCTGCTACAGCAGAAGGAATAACAATCATAAATTTTGGTATGGGTAGCCCTAACGCTGCCACAGTTATGGATTGTCTAAGTGCAATATCACCTAAGGCGGCTCTGTTTCTCGGTAAATGTGGTGGACTGAAAAAAAATCACCTTGGTGATCTTATTCTACCAATTGCTGCCATCCGTGGTGAAGGAACATCGAATGACTACTTTCCACCGGAGGTTCCTGCGCTGCCATCATTTGCGCTGCAGAAAGCTATTTCAACTACGATCCGTGATTATGGTTATGATTACTGGACTGGCACTGTGTACACAACAAACAGAAGGGTTTGGGAATGGGACGAAGACTTTAAGGATTACCTGAAGAAGATCCGAGCACAGGCCATTGACATGGAAACTGCAACAATCTTTAGTACAGCTTTCTATAATAAAATTCCAACGGGCGCCCTACTTCTCGTGTCCGATAATCCAATGGTTCCTGAAGGTGTAAAGACAGAAGCAAGTGATCTTACTGTGACGCAGCAATATGTCGACAGACATTTAAGAATAGGAATTGAATCACTGAAGCAACTCATCAATCAAGGGTTGACAGTGAAACATTTGAGGTACTAGCTGGATGCTGGATGCTAGAGTCTAGAATCAACAATCGAGTATCTAGAATCCAGTTCTCCTCAGTTGCTTGGCCTTCACAGTCGAGAGAACAATTCCACCGATAATAAAATATAAGGCAAGTGCCAGCACGCTGTAGCGCATACTTCCCGTGATCTGGTCAATTAGTCCATAGGAGAACGTTCCGAAGACAATAGAAAGATTGTATGTCACATCATAAAAACTAAAGTAAGAAGCGTGATCGATGGTATTTGCTGGAATTAACTTAGAATATGTAGCGCGAGACAGAGACTGAATTCCACCCATTACCATACCAACCGCAAACGCAAGTGCATAAAATTGATATTCATTTTGTACAAAGTACGCAGCAATGCAGATTACGATCCAGATCCCGATCATGACAAATAATGCGTACAGGTTTCCCTTTGCCTTTGATAATTTAGCAAAAAGCCACGCACCTATTGAACCAACTAACTGAATTAACAAAACGGTTTGAATAAGTTTACTGCTCTCGAGGTTCAGAACATCTGTACCAAACAATGCAGCGAGATACATCACCGTTTGCACACCCATGTTATAAAAGAAGAAAGCTAAAAGATAACGCTTAAGATCATGCTGCGCTCCCAGGTTATTCCAAACATTTTTTACTTCTTCATAACCTTTAGTCCACACGTTGCCGGTTGGTTTTTGATTGTATGGATTATCGGGTAAAAGACTGAAGGGGATAACCGAAAAACCAATCCACCAAATTCCAACCAATAAAAAAGAAAACCGTGTTGCTGTTCCTTCACTTGTAAATCCAAACGATTCGAAGTTCAGTATGAGAATAAGGCACACCACCATGAGAATAACACTACCGTAGTAGCCCATCGAGTAGCCGCGTGCACTTGTAGCATCATACCGATCTTCGGTTACAATTTCCGGTAAGAAAGCATCATAAAAAACTAAACTTGCGGAATAGCCAATACTGGCAAGGATGGAACAAAATATGCCCCACTCCAGCATACTCACATCATCGAAAAAATAGAGACCGATGCAAGATAAAGAGCCGATCCATACAAAGGTTCTCATGTATTTTTTCTTATTGCCGGTATAATCAGCCATACCAGAAAGCAAAGGCAAAATTGCCGCTACAATTAAAAATGAAAATGATAACGCGTAGGAATAAAGGGATGAGTTCTTAATGAAAAGCCCAAAAAATTCAACCTCGTCAGAGCCATTCGTCTTCGCTACAGCCTTGTAGTAAACAGGGAAAATAGCAGAAGTAATTACAAGTGAGTAAACAGAATTAGCCCAGTCATACATATACCAGGCGCGAATTGTTTTGGGATTATTGATAGTAGTGACCGCAGTTGCTGCATTCATAGGGGAAAACAAAGTTCCAATATATGAAATTACTTAATCTCCAAAGGGAGAATAGCTGGCATGGCCTTGCAAAGCGATTGATTTCTTGATTTATTTGCAAACCAATTAAGGAGAGATGTCCGAGTGGTTTAAGGAGCACGCCTGGAAAGTGTGTATGCGGGAAACCGTATCTAGGGTTCGAATCCCTATCTCTCCGCTGATTATCAAGTTGTTAGAAGCTATCTACACGCAGATGGCTTTTTTCATTTTAAGTCATTTGCATAGGATTTGCAATGACAATGAAAAGAAAACAACACTCCCCGCAAAGAAATTCACTGTATTCCATTAGTGGAATCAGGTCAGTTCTCATCATCTTCTCACTTGCATTAACATCATGTTTTGACTCTCCGATGGATGAGCAAATTCGTTTTGTTGAGCCTCAGTTAAAGCCGTATGTTGATTCATTCATTGAAGAAGCTGCAGCTCGTGGTGTAAGCATCGATGCATCTCAACTTACTATAAGCTTTGGTACTCATGATGGAGCTGCTTATGCTGTAAGAAGCACAAACACAATTGTAGTTGATTCAACTTCCTATGATTGGGTAAGTGGTTTAAGAGAGCAGCTAGTTTATCATGAGTTAGGCCATTTGTATTTAGGCCGGGAGCATGATGATGATATGATTGGTAATTATCCTAAAAGTATAATGGCAGGTGTTGAGGATCCATGGGATGAAGGGAGACAACGCCAAAGGTTGGGAATGAGAAAATACTATATTGATGAGCTGTTTAATCCAGATACAAAAAGACCTGATTGGAGTCTATAAGGATTTTAGGTAATGGGGTCAAGTCGCTCGAAAGGGCGGCTTTTTTTCTTTTAAAAAGAGAAAGAAGTTAAGGCATCAACACTTAACAGATCACTATTACGGCCATTAGCTAATTACAATCACCTGACAAAAGTAAGAACGCAAAAGTAGAAAAGGGAGTACCATTACTCCTTCATTTTTTCATGAGGTTCCAGAGTGTTAAATTACGAGTAACAACATAACTTTATGAATTACAATTTAGCCTTAAAAAAATTCCAAGAATTCCATAATCAATTACAACCATTAAAGGCAACAAACGGATTGACAGATGTTACTGTAACTGGTATGTATAATAAATGCAAAGATCTCATTGATACGCACGATGAATTGACTGCTCACTCATTTAGTTCACAGCTACAGAGTATACAACTTGACAACACGAAAGGTATCAATCATCAGAAGATTGTGGAGTTGTCCGAATTGGTATTAAACATAATAGCAGATTTGAAAACTAAAACGGATAAAGAAGTAAAAATTCGAAGTGAAGAACGGTTGCTTATTAGCATAAAATGGGAAGAATTGAAAAATCAAAATGATATTTTATTATTCACCAATCAAGAACTAAAAAAGGATTTAGCCAATTTGGAAGGTCAATTTTTCGTAGAACAAAAGGTAACAAGTACAATTAAGGAACAACTTAATGTAGCCCTTAAATCCAGCTACAAAAAAAGCTTCTACATCCTTCTTTATTTTTCATTGACGTATTTGATTTTATTGGAAAGTTTTTCGGCAAACAGCTCTTCGGGTATGATGTGACCTGGGCAATCTTTGGTGTTGCAGAAATCGGCCTTGCTGTTTGTCTGTATGTTGCCTACCAAAAAAGAGTACCTGACTATGTCCTCTGGATTATAAACTTCATTGCTGCTGTATTTACTTTCATTGTCGCAATCAAGTGAACGTGTAAATAAATTTTACCTTCTGTAGTAACCAAAAAAGGAATTACTGGAACGGTGCCCAACTTCAAAAATCATTCTATGAATTAACAGATGAATTTTTGGAGGTTAATTTAAGTACGATTATGCTGAATACAATTTATTAGTGACACGATAGACATTTCTCGAACTAGCAGCAAGTTTACTGAAGGTATGGAAGTCCTTGAAATCTGGCGCGTCTTGCAATTTTATTATGACTCTATTAAGGTCTCTTAGATAAGTAAAATCAATTTGCTTTACTTTTGTCAAAAGAATTTCCCGTTCCGTTTCCGGAAGGTCATTAGACTGATCTTTTATTAAAGTTACAAGAGCAGCAAAAGATGTATTTATCATGTATAACTGCTGAACTAGAAGGCGCCATGCGTCAAGACCATGCGCGTCTTTTTCTCTGATGATATTCACCAACTCGTGAACTGCATTGGCGCCATGAAAATCATGAATTACAATTGAATTAATGTCAGCCTTAATTTCATTTAACAGGCTATTGTAGAGACTAAACCGCGCTTGCAACTTTTCATCTTGTTGATTTCTTATCTGCAAAAAGATGGTGTAAGCGATAGCTATCGTACCTAATCCTGAAAATAAGGAAGTGATAGAGCCAAAAGAATCACCAAATTCTCCTCCATTCTTCGGTTCTTCCATAAAGATCAGGTAAGGCAGAATAAATCCAAAGAAGAACCAAAGAACAATAACGCCAGCTGCCAACCATGTGAGGTAAACATACATTTTCACATCAGGATAGAAATTTCTTTGTTTGGCTGTTCTCATAAACAGGGCTTAATTTTTCAATTTACGATATTCCCATGGAACAATAGCATCACTCCTTTTCCATAGTCCTTTTTTTTCTTTACGTGCATCATCCTCAAACCCCACCCATACATCATTCTTATCGTACTTTTTATAATGCCAAGCGAGCCTGCTTCCAATAGGCCCTCATAAACGTTGACGTCATAGATAAGGACAATCGCTATAGCTCTACCATAGTGATCAGTATCAATTTCACGGATTACGGAAGATCATATCAGTTAAGAAGTCCTTTGCGACCTGGCCGAAGTCTTGCCTTCTCGGGGCAGTCTATACCATATAGCCTTACTTTGATCTGTACTTTATCTTAGTCAAGTCTCTCTCTCACAAAATAGATATTTTTATTCAATAGGTAGTTTATAAAAAACGATCCTACTTTTTCCTAGATTTCGAGGAGTGACAGCACTCCTACCTAAAAATTAAATTATAGAATTGATTTTGGATTATTACCGAATACGGAGGAGCAAGCCCAGCAATGGGGTCAAGATTTTCTGGAAAATTTAATATTAAAATGAGGAAGGGCAAATTGGAAATAGGTAATCATGAGAATTTTGGTAATTGGCTTGGGATTGTAATGGCCCTTTGTGTCGGCGTTATCGTTTCTATTATAATTGCCGTATCTCAATATATCGAATGGAGAGATAAAAATAGCTTTATTAAGGTAAAGGGAATTGTGTCAAAAGCAAAACAAACTAATTCATCATATATCGAAATTAGTTTTCAATCAAAAAAGGACAATTGAGAAAACCCGTTTTTATTAGCGATGAAGCTTTTCCTGCTGGCAAAGAACTTATTGTTGTTTATAATCCTCAAAACGGTAATGTATTTTATATTGATGAATTAGAACCAGATCATTTTAAAGCTTTCGTTGCGGGTTTAGTTTTTCTACTGGCATCCATAATCCTGCTCACATTATCTATAATTTATAGACATGATATTTTAGAGTATAACGGAGACACATTATTTAGAAGTTAGTCCTAATCTTTAATTAAAAATGAAGACTTGTTCATAAGTTTAAATCTAATCGCGCATATCTATACGCTCCTCAATTCAGGCGTATCAGTGTTAAGAAAAATATTAAAGACAAGAGTTAAAAGGTACTCTAGAAGCTCTGCATTTTTAAATGCAATATGCGAAGCCGCCCTTTCGACATCAACAGGGGTGGATACTATGCAGATTATTCTCACATACTTTTCACCTAAAGGTGCCATAACAGGTGGGTTAACAAAAGCAACTGCTTCTTCCCATAACCACCACAGATCCTGCAAGCCTAACATTCATTGATTACGAGGGAAGGAGAAAAGAGACGAAGAAATACAATATTTGATACAAGAGTGTGGGAGGAATATACACTAGCAATGAAAGATTTTCAATATGGCCAATCGATACAACCTGAAATAGGCATAAAAGCAACACAGTAAGGTGATTATGTAAAATTATTTATGGAATATAACGCGCCACTGCATCAGAAGGAGGCAAACTGATTCTATTATGAAAAAACACGTTGTTCTGGTATCCGCATTGATAATCTTTGTTTCTTTTGCGCTTGCTAATACCTTGTTAAAGAAATATAACCTGAAGCCTACTATGCAAAATCTTTCGTCATCGGAGTTTGTTGAAGAATGGAAAAAAATTGATTCCCTGGAAACCGCGGGCCTTCCAAAGTCTGCGCTCGACATTGTTCAGATGATATATGATCGGGCAAAAGTCGAAAAGAATACCGGGCAGTTTGTTAAAGCGGTTATTCACCGGCTGAAGTTTACATCATACATAGAAGAAGATGCATTCGTGCTGAGCCTTATCGATTTAAAAAAGGAAGCTGTGAACGCAGAATTTCCCGCACGAAATGTATTGCATTCAATGCTGGCTGAGATGTACTGGAATTACTATCAGCAGAATCGTTATCGTTTTCTCAACCGCACGGCTACTGTTGATCTTGAAGCGGATGATATTCGTACCTGGGATTTGCAGCGCGTAGTTTTACAGGTCCAGGAGCATTATAAGCTCTCACTGCAAGACCGTGGCAAATTAATCATAACACCGGTCGACGTCTATGACGCTATTCTGCTGAAAGGTGCCACGAGCCGTACATACCGCCCAACTCTCTATGATTTCCTCGGCCAGCGTGCAGCGAATTTTTTCATGCAGACAGAACCGGAGCTTACAAAACCTGCCGATCAATTTGTCATTCGTGAAGAAGATTACTTTTCTTCCGCACAACAATTTGCCTCTGCCAACATCACGACTACCGATTCACTCAATTTTAAGTTTCAGGCCATAGTTCTTTTACAGGATCTGTTAAAGCTTCGCCTTGCCGATAATAACATTGACGCACTAATCGATGTAGATTTACAGCGACTCAAATTTATTCATCAGTACATTGTACATCCGCAGAAGGAGGTGTTGTACAAAAAAGCGCTTGAAACACTAGAAAAGCAATTTGAAAACGACCCTGCAAGCACGAATGTAACCTATAGTATCGCGAGTCTTCTATTCCAACGCAGTCAACAGTATAATCCGCTAGAAGGTGGTGCACACAAGTGGGAGGCGAACGAGGCATACGCGATTTGCACAGAAGCCAATAACAGATTTCCTGAATCCGGTGGCGCCCAAGATTGTCGCAGCTTGCAATCACAAATCCTCACAAAAAACATCGCGCTTACTTTTCAAAAAATAAATCTACCCCAGGAAAACTTTCTCGGGCTCGTAAGTTTCAGAAATGTAAACAAACTATACTTGAGAGTGGTCAGCACGTCCGCCAAAGAGTTTGAGAAAATCCACAATAAAGATGATTACTATTACGGTGATGCATACAAAGAAAAAATCATTCGCTTTTATGCAAACAAAAAAGCAGTTCATGAATTTTCCGTAACGCTTCCACTGGATGGCGATTACCAAAGGCATGCCGCAGAAATAAAAATTCCTGGTGTTGCTTTAGGAGATTATATTATTCTTGCAGGAACGGATCCATCATTAAGCTTTGCTGAAAATGCTGTGGCTTATGAATTCATTACAGCATCTTCAATAAGCTATATCAATCGAAATAAATATTCAGGTGAAGCTGAGTTGTATATTACAGACCGAAAAACAGGAAGCCCATTACCGAACGTAAAGGCCCGCATACTTTACCGTGATTACGAGCATAAGAGCAATCGTACATTATTTAAAGAGCATGCCACGATAATCACCAATAAGGATGGCTATTTGCAAATTCCCTCATCCAAGAAACATTCGGCTTATACCATTGAATTTACCAATGGCAACGACAGGCTCATCACAAGAAATGAATATGAACCTAACGGATACGACAGCGATTCGTTTAATGATCACAGCTACTACCATCGCGAAGACACAAGCACGGTAACCAGGACATTTTACTTTACAGATCGTGCCATCTACAGGCCAGGACAAACCATTTATTTTAAAGGTATAATCATCGATACAGATTCTAAGCAGAAAAATAAACTCCGAACGAAACAACCAGTATACGTTTCATTGTATGATGCCAACGAACAGGAAACATCACACCTTCAATTGGTCAGTAATGAGTTTGGCACTTTTAGTGGAACATTCACTGCACCTGCATCAGGCCTCAATGGTAACATGCGCATTGCTGATAGTCAGGGAGCAATCTATTTCTCGGTAGAAGATTACAAACGTCCAAAATTTTCAGTAGAACTTTATCCTGTAAAAGGTGGCTTCCGCTTGAAAGACGATGTCACTGTTACAGGAAGTGCTAAAGCTTATTCAGGTGCAAACATCGACAACGCACAAGTGCAATACCGCGTAGCGCGTAAAGCTAATTTTCCATACTGGTGGTATTGCTGGCGCGGATATTACCCAAACTCTCCCGCTGTAGAAATAACGAACGGTGTTTCTCGTACTGATGAAAACGGTGAATTCAATATTAAATTTAACGCTATTCCTGACTGGAGTGTTCCTGAAGAATCCCGTCCTTCTTATACCTACACGTTATATGCAGATATTACGGATCAAAACGGTGAAACACGAAGTACAGAACGCGATGTAACAATAGGCTATGCAGCTTTAAAAGTAGGCATTAACATTCCCGCAGTACTCCAACAGGAAAGCAAAGCTGAGTTTAATATCCAGACAACCAATTTGGATGGCGCGTTTGAGAAGGCAAAAGGTTCTATTCAAATTCATCAACTTAAAACACCTGCAAGAACATTTCGACAACGCCTGTGGGAGCGGCCTGATACGTTTATACTTTCACGTGAAGAATTTTATAAATCATTCCCTGAAGATATTTATGATGATGAGAACAATCCTTTCAAGTGGGAAAAACAAAAACTCGTACTGGACGAGAAGTTTGATTCTGAAAATAAAAAAACGATTTCACTATCAGATTTAAAAAGATGGAATCCTGGAAGCTATGTGTTAGAGATCAGCGCGAAAGATAAATTTGGCAAAGACGCTAAGGAAGTTGTTTACTTCACTGTAGTCGATAGCAAATCAAGACAATTACCCTTTACCGCTACAAATTGGTTTAATGTTCTGAAGGGTACGGGAGAGCCAGGTGAAAATGCCGCACTGCTTACAGGGTCATCCGCGAAGACTAACGTGTTGTATGAAATCGAAAAAGACAACAAGATTATTTCAAAACAATGGCTTAAGATTGACAACGCACAGCAGCTGAAAGAGATCCCGTTAAAAGAGGAATATCGCGGAAACATAGGTGTGCATTATACCTTCATTTACAACAATCGCCTGTATTCGAATAGTACTACCATCCTGGTGCCATACACCAACAAAATGCTGGATGTTACTTTTGAGACCTTTAGAAATAAATTATTACCTGGCGAAAAAGAATCGTGGAAGGTTCGCATTCGCGGAAAACAAGGCGAGAAGGTTGCCGCAGAAATGGTAGCCACTTTATACGATGCTTCTCTGGATGCGTTTCGTGCTAACAGTTTCAACTTCAATATTTACGATCAAACTTATGCGTCTCTCAGTTGGAATAGCACAAAAGGGTTTGATCAATCCGAGGCCATTCTTCATAGTAAGGATTGGAATAATAGTATTGGAGGCCAGTACAAATATTACGATGTGCTGAACTGGTTTAATTACAGTGTCTATTATTTTAACAGATATGGTGGCGGTGTAGGCGGCGCTGTATCCAAGCGTAAAAGAAGTAAGGGCGATGATGAATTCAGTGCAGATTTAGCAATGCCATCTGCCCCGGCATTGGCAGAGGCAGTAGTCAGTGAACAAAGCAAAGACAGCATTGAAAATGAGAAAGAAGAAGCATCAGGGCAATCGGCACCAGTAGAACAAAAATCTGCAGAAGAACCAGTAAAGGCCCGCACCAATTTTAATGAAACGGCTTTCTTCTACCCACATTTACAAACTGATGCTAATGGAGATGTGCTCATTTCATTTACAGTTCCTGAGGCACTTACACGCTGGAAGATGCTGGGCTTCGCACACACTACTGATCTGCAATACGGATTTGCAACCAACGAGCTTGTTACGCAGAAAGATCTGATGATCTCCACCAGCGCACCACGCTTTTTCCGCCAGGGTGATCAAATAGTTTTTACTGCGAAAGTCAATAACATTTCAGATACTGATCTCAATGGCAGCGCTACACTTGAATTGTTTGACGCACTGACCATGAAACCTGTAGGCGATCTTTTTAACCATACGACTACTGTTAAAAACTTTTCAGCAAGAAAAGGTCAAAGCGCTGGTTTGTCCTGGGCGATAAGCATACCGGAAGGTGTTGAGGCAGTAACGTACCGGGTAACTGTAAAGGCAGGACAACACAGTGATGGTGAAGAAATGGCAGTACCCATTCTTACCAACAGCATGCTAGTGACCGAGTCTTTACCACTCTCAGTTCGCAGTAACCAGACGAAAACATTTACGCTTGATAAATTAGTCAGTAACAAATCCACTACGTTACGCAATCACAAACTTACACTGGAGTTTACAGCCAACCCAGCGTGGTATGCGTTGCAAGCTTTGCCTTACTTAATGGAGTATCCCTACGCGTGTGCTGAACAAACCTTCAGCAGGTTTTATGCAAACAGTCTTGCTTCACACATTGCCAATGCTAATCCGAAAGTGAAACGGGTATTTGATACATGGAAGAATACAGCGTCACCTGCATTAACATCCAACCTTGAAAAGAACGAAGAGCTGAAAGGACTTCTGCTGGAGGAAACCCCTTGGGTGCTCGATGCACAAAATGAATCTGAACGAAAGAAACGACTTGGCTTGCTGTTCGACGTGAACCGCATGGCAAACGAACAGGAAAGTGCGCTTGAAAAACTTGAAAAACTTCAGCGCGGCAGTGGTGGATGGCCTTGGTTCGAGGGCATGCGCGAAAGCTGGTATATCACACAACATATCGTAGCAGGCCTCGGTCACATGGATCACCTTAAGGTGAAATCAATTCGTGAGGATAAAAAAGTAAGTCGCATGATCAACAGTGCGCTTGGTTTTATGGATGAAGAACTTCGCAGGCAATACGAACAACTGAAGCGCCTGGAGAAAGAAAAGAAGATTAATCTCTCCGATAATCACATCAGTTACATGGAGATCCACTACCTGTATGCACGAAGTTTCTTCAAAGACACTCCGATAGCTGGCAAAAGCAAACAGGCTTTCGAATATTTCAAAGAGCAGGCAAAAACGTATTGGCTTGATCGGAACAAATACATGCAAGGGATGGCAGCCCTTGGACTGTTCCGCTGGAATGAGAAGAGCGTGCCGTTGGCGATTGTGAAATCGTTGCGGGAGCATGCGTTAAATAATGAAGAGATGGGCATGTACTGGAAGCAGGATGCTGGCTACTATTGGTACCAGGCTCCGGTAGAAACACAGGCATTGCTAATTGAAGTATTCGATGAAGTTGCCAATGATCAAAAAGCAGTTGATAACATGAAAATCTGGTTGCTGAAACAAAAGCAAACACAGGACTGGCAAACAACAAAAGCAACGGCCGAGGCATGCTACGCATTGCTCTTGCAAGGCGATGAGTGGCTGGTGAGCGATGTACAACCAGAAATAACTGTAGGCACACAACGTGTGGCTATAGGGGAAGATGTAAAAGCAGAAGCCGGCACGGGTTATTTTAAAACATCATGGTCTGGCCCAGCCATTACAGCGGAGATGGGCAAGGTAACGGTATCTAAAAAAGATGCAGGTGTAAGCTGGGGAGCGTTGTACTGGCAGTACTTCGAACAGCTCGACAAGATTACGCCTCAGGCAACACCCCTTCAATTGAAGAAGCAACTCTTTTTACAGAAAGCCAGTGCTACCGGCCCTGTGCTTACACCAATTGATGATAAAACAATACTTCATCCCGGCGATTTGGTGAAAGTAAGAATCGAACTTCGGTGTGACCGTAACATGGAATACGTACACATGAAAGACATGCGTGCCTCTGCCTTCGAACCTGTTAACGTTCTATCGCAATACAAATATCAGGACGGTTTAGGATATTATGAAAGCACACGCGATGCAGCGACAAACTTCTTCTTCGACTATTTACCAAAGGGAACGTATGTGTTTGAATATCCGTTGCGCGTTACTCATTCAGGAAATTTCTCAAATGGTATCACAACAATTCAATGTATGTATGCGCCTGAATTTACCAGTCATTGGCAAGGTGTGCGTGTAAGTGTGAACCAGAAATAATGACTTCACTTCGAGCGTCTCAGTATAAAATTGAGACGCTTGAACTTTTTAGAAAGCCTCGTAAGCATAATGATTAATGAAGAGTGTCGGATAGTTACGTGTCGTTTACCTCTGGTTAGTAAATCACATTTACATGTAGCCTTAAGAAATTGATATTTACTCAGGGAGCTTGTTGTTTGCACCGAACTTTTTGATGCTCCAAGTCATAATAAAAATTCCGGAGAGGATTAGCGGTATACTAAGCATTTGTCCCATGTTCAGTTTGAGCTGCGCTTCAAATCCAACTTGATTTTCCTTCAAAAATTCTACTAGAAATCTTTGCAAGAATATTAAGAATATGCCAAGCCCAAATAAAAAGCCTTTGTAATTACTGACTTTCCGGGACTGCCAAACAAGAAATAGAATTAAAGATAGTATCAGATAAAATAGTGCTTCATAAAGCTGAGCAGGATGTCTCGGGGTTTGATCGATGTGAGAAAATATAAATGCCCAGGGAAGTTGAGAAGGAATTCCAATTATTTCGGAGTTTAACAAGTTTCCTATTCTTATGAAGCCACCGAGCAACGCCCCACCGATTACTAATCTATCTAACATCCACAAATAATCCTTTTCGAATTTTCTACTATAGATGTAAAGGGCAATTAAAGCTCCCAAGATTCCTCCGTGACTTGCAAGACCAGCAAGTCCAGTAAATTGAAATGTTGGATTAATTCTTATAGGGAGAATTTCTATTGGATTGTTTAAATAGTACACTGGATCATAAAATAGAACGTGCCCAAAGCGCGCACCAATCATTGCCCCTAACACTACGTAAATTGTAAGTTTGTCAAGCTCTACATTTGGAATACCTTCTACCTTGTAAATGCTCACCATGATTTGGTATCCGAGAATCATACCTACAGACCAACAGACACCGTACCATCTTAAAAATTCAAACCCATCAAAGATTGTTGGGTCAATATCCCAAATGATGTAAGAAATCATCCTCCCTGACAAAATATGGTTACGACTGTAAACATGATGGCGTTCATCAGGTATTGATCCATTTTGCTTATACCCATATCTTCTGCCTGTTCGATCATCAACAGAATATCTTCTTTATCTATTGATTGCATGGAATTCAATAATCGAAAATGTCGCCAGGCCGGTTTAAGGTTGTTTAAATTCATAGTGTTGATTTTTGAATTTTGCTTTTAGTTCTTCTCTCACTCTGTTCAACCTGGTGCTGACGTTCGTAGCAGTGAGATTTAAAATTTGAGAGATCTCCTTGTTCTTATAGCCTTCCAGATAAAGGATCACTATCGCTTTATCCAGATCTTTTAAAGATTGGATGACAATGTTTAGAAGTTCAAGATCACCATCTGCCATGGCTACCGAAATAGATTGGTCAGAGGTGCCGATAGATTCAGTCGTTATTTTCGTTTTTTCCTTCTTCACTTTGGTGAGTACCGTGTTAAGACTTACCCTATAAATCCAGGTGCTTATTTCCGACTCTCCCCGAAATGTCTCAAACGATTTCCAAAGCTGTAGAATGATGTCTTGAAAGGCATCTTTTTGATCGTCAGGACTCTTATAATAGGCTTTACAAAGACTTTTAATAATCCCTTGATTAGCGTCTATGATCCGAATAAAGTTTTGTTTCTGCAGTTCCAATTGCGCTACTGTTCTTTATTGTATTAGTAGCGTAATTTCAAGAATTGTCACAGGTAGATGGATTTTTTTTGATCATGACCTCCTCCCATTAAACCGGACCATTCAAAAATATAAAATCGGGCAAGTTATTAGTACCTTAAACAAGTGATAATTGCCTTATGAAAAAATCGAAATTTACGGAAGCCCAAATTGTGTTTGCAT